>Ga0307934_1000091_pt1 | contig 69392 bp, 53 predicted proteins | sample OrgLakmetageno90_FD_201838 | JGI IMG/M metagenome (GOLD analysis project Ga0307934, IMG submission 201838) | Saline water microbial communities from Organic Lake, Antarctica - #90 | ecosystem: Environmental > Aquatic > Non-marine Saline and Alkaline > Saline | place: Antarctica: Organic Lake...
TTCCCAAACTTTCTTTTTTTGTTGTAAAGCATTCAAGCGTTTGTGAAGAATTTTATCGTTTTGTTATTGTTAGCCTTTATTTAATCTTGCCATCAATTCATCTCTTTTCAATTTACCAATTGGCACATTGGTATTTAATACAGTGATTGTATTCTGATTTAAGTTTACAAGGTATTTTAAGTTTATAATGTGGCTTCTATGGGTTCTATAAAAGCTGTCGTTCAAGCGATTGATATAATCATTCATGCTGCCTCTTACATTGTAACGCTCTCCATTTTGCATGCTAATTTCAATGTACACGTGGTCGCTTTTTAAATGTACAATTTCATCAAAATTGAGCCTAATAAATGTTTTATTATCCTTAATGAATAGCGCATCTTGTATAATCAAACTAGACTTATCAAATGCTTTTTCAACCCTTTTAGAATAGTTAAATAGTGCCACTTCTATAGAAGTATATAATTCTTCTTTTCCGAATGGTTTTACCAGAAAAGCCGAGGGTTCCACTTTTTTTGCTTGTTCCAAAGTTAGCTGGTCGCTATTAGATGTTAAGAATATAAATGGAAACTGATAAATTTCATTGATTCGCTTTGCCAAATCGATTCCGCTTTTTTTACCAGACAATTGGATATCGAGTATGGCAATGTCTGGATTTTCAGATTCTATTTTTTCGATGGCCTCAGAAAAAGTATGCGCTGGTTCTAGCGCCTCGTAGTCAAGCTCATTTAAGGTGTCAAATATATTATCTGCTATAATGGCTTCGTCTTCTACAATAAGAATTTTTACTTTGCTCATAATATATAGATTATTTCAAATGTACATTAAGCACTCGAAAAAATGGAGTTTAAGTATGCTTCTGTTACGAAAGCTACTATTTATGTTCCGAAAAGTTTAAATTTAGTTACAAGCTTATTCTGTTCTTGCCCTTGCAATCGCATTTTTAAATAGGACTTGAAAAACCGCCCCTTGGGCATTTCGGTAATTAACACTTCCGTGTAATTGTCTAGAAAGATTTTTTACCAACCTTAAACCCATACTTTTTGCTTTTGAAAAATTAAAATCTTCTGGCATTCCGGTTCCGTTATCTTTTACTTCTAGGCAAAAGGTTCCTTCATTTTGTTCATTTATCTTAATATTAATAATACTTTCTTCTTTAGCTCCATATTTAAATGCATTGGTAACTAATTCATTTACTATTAAGCCTAGAGGAATTGCTGTGTCTATATCAAATGCTATTTTAGGTATGCTCAAATACACCTTTGTTTTCCCCTTAGAGCCATACATAGATTCAATTTCCTTTACTAATTTATTAATATAATCATCGAAGTAAATCAATAAATCATCGTTCTGATATAATTTTTGATGAATTAGCGCCATAGATTTTACTCTATTTTTTCCTTCCGCTGCCAATTCTTTCGCTTTTTCATCTTCTATTCCTTTGGATTGTAACTCAAGTAAGCTTGATATAATTTGAAAGTTATTTTTTACCCGATGATGCACTTCTTTCAAAAGCAATTGTTTTTCATGTAAGGCTTTTTCAATTAGTTTATTTTTTTCTGCCAATACCTTTGATTGTTTCTGCTTTTTTACGAAAGCAAATAAGGCTACCATCAGAAATAAGATCGCTAAAATTCCAATAATCAAGTATAAATTAGACTTTTCCTTTTCAAGTTTTACTTCTATTTCCTTTTCCTTTCGAACTATATCTGTTTCTAAAGCTGCTAATGTTTTTGCCAATTTCTGAGAATAAACCTCTTGATTAATTTGCATGGCTCTGTTGTAAAAAGAATCTGCTTCTTTGGAGTATCCATAATTCAATAAGGCACCGGCAAACTCTCTCACCACATTAAAGAAAGCAATTTGATCTTCTCCACCCTCTGTTAACTCTATTGCCTTAAAAGCTACTTGATCAACTGAATTAGCTTCAAAATAATCGAAAATAAACTGAATGTCTGTTGTTTCGGGGTCAGCATACCGTAAAAATTTACCATAATAAGAAACAACTTCGTTTTTGTAATAATTACTTTCATCTAACTTTTTGAGTAATTCTTTAATCCGGTTTTCATTTCCACCTTTGTAAATGTAAGCGTCAATTAAATGCGAAATGGTGGCATCTCGCAAAGTGCTTTGGGTCTGCATTAATTCATCTAGCCGATAACTCTCTTCACTAACCTCGATGTATTGATCTAAATTTCCTTTTCTCAACAGGAATTCTGATCGCTGATATAAACTTAAAATAATTAGATCTGAATCGTTCAATTGCCGAGCTAATTGTTCGTTTTTAATCGTTAATTCAAAGCCTTTTTCATCCTCTATTTGAATCTGATATAAGACCGTCTGATGATCGTCAGCCAAAATTTTGGCTCTTTTTACATCTCGCTCTCCTGAGTCAAATTGATTGATATACTCAACTAACTCGTTGTTTTTTTGTGTAGCACTTTCTAATTGATTGGTGTTACGTAACTCACTAATTTGACCCCACCTAACTTTAACGTATTCATAGTCTATTTTTTGACTTTCTGAGGGTTCCTTTAATTTTCCATCAATAAAATCATTAATAATCTGATAAGAAATGTCTGTTCTATGCTCTTGCAAGTACATTAAAAATTGGTAAAACGTTCGATTGTCGATATCATTACCAGATGCTATTTCATGTAAACTTTTGATATACTCCGTATCTAAATTTTCCAACTGCTCCAACATCAGTAATGCAGAGTCGTTTTGATGGATTAGCAGGTAATCTTCAACTCGATTAAGTATGGAGTCAGTTGTGTTTTGAGCTAACCCTCCAAATTAAACGACGGTTGCGATAAAGAAAAATACTGCTTTTTTCATGGATTTTATTTTAGAACTCAAAAATACAGTATCTAGGGTTGTTCTTGGAAACACGTTTTTACAGTATAAATCTTCAAATTTACGTTCCAAAGCAAAGCATCTTAAACGTGGAGTTGGTTTTGGAAGCAAAAAGGATGTTACTGTATACCGATAGAAGTATTTCTGAAGTAGGATTCGAACTAGGCTATGAAGATCCGGCATATTTTAGCCGATTTTTAAAAAAAATACAGGTAAAAGTCCAAAGGAATTTAAATCAACTTAGTTAATTAACATTTCTAAAGAAGTACCCTCAAAGTCTTCAAACCACTTCAAACACCCATTCTCTAATAACACTTCCTTGTTTTTCAACCCAATTCCAACAAATTCTAGCTCTAGGTTTTGAGCCGTTTTTAAGTCCCAAAGACCATCTCCAATAGAGATAATCCTTTCAAAGCCTTCAACATTGTAAAATTTCTTAGCATCTGCTATGGCTTGTTTAACAATGCTCTCTCGCTTCATTAAGCGATCAGAGGCAACCAAAATTCGGTTGTCAAAATCAACCCCAATCGCTTTCAATTTCTGAATGGCAGGTCTTCGTAAAGATCCTGTAGCAAAACAAACCGCTATCGATTTATTCTTTTTAACCTCTTTCATAAATTGAGATGCCCCAGGAACTTCTTCGATTTCTTGCTCCGCCATCTTAGTGCTTAGCAACTTTTCAAACTGCGCTTTTAATGGTTCTGTAAAGGTTTGCCATAACTCTTTTTCGTAAATGGTTTTAGAAACATAAGAGTCTGTATGATGTAAGTATTCACCAAAATTAGTATCCATTTTTTCTACGCCCAAATCATTTAAGCTCTCAATAAAGCACTTAATGTGAGTGGATGCTGATGCAGTTAGGGTATCGTCAATGTCGAAAATGAGAAGTGTTTTTGCCATTGTTATGCTATGTTTTTTAAAATTCCTTCAATAATTGCTTTACTCATCAGTGAAAAAATTCCACCTCGTTGATTGTATAGTTTGTCTTCTAACTTTTCCCAAAGTTCTCGTTTGATGTAACTTTCTTTCACTTCTCCTTTTACTTTAACGTTGGCGTTATTTTTCAAGTAAGGTTCGTTGTCTTTATTTGCTTCAATTTTAATTTTTACATCATAGTTCTTAGAAACCTCTTCGCAAATCTCTTTTATAACCAGTGCGTCTTCTTTTGAAATACTAAATTGTTCTTCAATTTGAACTATTGCTTGTGCAATAGTCGTTCTTGGCGGAGAGCTACGTTTTGAACCATTAGCTAAGCCTGTTTTTCGATCCTCTTTTAGCACATGGAGGTTGGTTTTCAGCCCTTCGTACTTTACGGCTCCTTTTTTCAACTCCACGTTTTTTAACAACTGTGTTAGTTCTGAAGTTTTTCCTCTTCTGTTTAACGTAATCGACATTGTTTCTGCAAAAACTACAAATTCATGTATTTGTGCTTCTAATTCGTAAAACTGGGCAATGAAATAATATATTTTAATGTAACGACCAAGCAGCGAGAGGTATTCTTTCTGTACTTCAGCTTTTGGCACTCGCTCTTTAAATAACTCTCGATATTTCTGATTCGTCTCACTTAACAAAGCATCGGCTGTTGAAATACCAACTTTAGCTTGGTACTCAGCTTCTACAAATAACTCCACATAATTTTTTACCTCATCAATAGTAAATGTTGCTAAATCTGTTATTTGCCTATAAAGTTTTTCTATATTTTCTTTTTTAGGCTCCGTTGCTTTGAAGGGCGTTCCCTTTCTGTGCTTGTTAAACGCTTCAAATATTTCTTTTGAGTTGTTGGTAAAATCTACTACCAAAATATCAGCTTGCTCCTTGTCTTTGTGTTTTCTATTTAGCCTAGAAACAGTTTGAATGGCATTTACTCCGTTTACTGCTTTGTCTAAAAACATTGCTGATAGTAAAGGTTGATCAAAACCTGTTTGAAATTTATTGGCCACCACCATTATTCGATACTCGTCTTGCTCAAAAACATCTTCAATATTTTTACCAGAATGTGTGCTTGTTAGCTCATTTACAGCCGACTCTTCAATGCGCTTGTTAGTGCTTGGCTCATCAAAATCGCTAAAAGCATATAACACCTTGTATGCCGAATCTTTTTCTTCTAAAATAGTTTTTATGGTTTCAAAATACTTTAACCCTGCAACTCTTGAAGAGGTTACCACCATAGCCTTGCCTCTCCCATTTATGGTAGGCACTACCTTTTCTAAAAATAAATCTACAATTACCTCACTTTTATATTCAATTATGTTACTATCGTTATAGGCAATGTTTTTCAGCATTTTGCTAATTAACCCTACCGGATAATCCTTATCTGGTAAAGCGACATTCGACTTTAAATTATACAGTGTTTTGTAAGAAATTATGTTTTGTGCAACATCTAAAATATACCCCTCTTGAATGGCTTCTTCTTCTGTGTAAACATCAAAAGGTTCGCCAAAAAAAGCAAGTGTTTTTGCCGTTGTGGTTGCGGTAAATGCCACAAAAACTTGATTGAATGTGTTCAGTTTCGATAGCTCTTCGGCTAGTTCATCTGTTGTTGGTTCTAGCTCTGCTTCAACCACGCTTTCTTCTCCTTCTTCAGTAAATGTTTTTCTTAATTGAAGCGCTAACTTTCCTTCTTGCGAGCGGTGCGCTTCATCTATTAAAAACGCCACTTTTCTGTTTTTCAAAACAGCATCGTCTTGCAATTTATCTTGTAGGTAGCTGAATTTATGAATGGTTGAAACTATAATTGGCTTGTCTTTTTTTAAGTATTCCGCTAAATTCTTTGAGCGTTGACTAAATCCAATTTTCGACTTTAAGTGGGCAAACAGTTCTAAATCGTCTTTTATGTTTTTATCTAGACTCTTACGGTCGGTGAGTATTATAATGTTATCGAAAAGCTTGTTGTTTTCTCCATCGTACAAGCCGTCCAATAAATCTTCTAACCAAGCAATGGTTAAGGTTTTTCCAGAGCCTGCCGAATGGTTAATCAAATACTTTTTATTGAGCGTAGCTACTTTATTTACATGCTGCAAAACATTTTTAGCCACGGCTTGGCTAGCTCTTAATTGATGGTATCTCGGAAAAATGGTAAATGAGTTTTGCTTTACAACTTCACCATCTTCTGTAATTTTTTCTTTTGCAGGCACAAAAACTAAAAAATACTCTAAGTACTTCACTAAGTTTTCTTTCGAAAAAGCATGCCTGTACAAATGCTCTACCGGATATTCTCCAACCGTTTCTGCTTTGTTGGTGAGTTGGGCGTTAAACCATCTAAAGTTTTTATAATCTGTAGGGTTGGTAGCTACCTTAACTTCTGTATTGCTAGCTGCTACGTATAAAAAAGGCAGTTTGTAAATTAGGTTGTCAAAATCTCGTTTCAAAAAGCTTTCGTAAATGGCATCTTCGCAGTTTTGACCTTCGTCTTCGTGCTTAAATTCAGTAACAATTATGGGTAAGCCGTTTAGCCAAATTACCAAGTCTATTCGCTCTTCGTTTTTAGGGTTATAGCGGTATTCTGTTTTAAAGGTTACTTTGTTTTTTTGATAGTATTCTTCTTGTGTAACTGCTGTTGCCGACCTAGGCTTTGGCTTGTACAATTCTAATCTTGTTCCTTTCACTAAAATACCGCTGCGCATGATTAACCAGAGTGGTTTTTTCTCTACAGCTTCTTTCAGCGCTTTTATTATTTCTTCGTCGGTATCTGTTTTGTAGTTTTCTGCTATTTCTGCATACTTTTCTGACTGCGTTGTTTTAATAAATTGAAGTACCTCTGTTTTAATAATGTGATGCGTTTCATCTACTGCCGTATTTTTTTCTAAAACGTTGTATTGGTGCTCCTTTTCTAAAAAAGCAGCGACATGGTTTTGAAACAATAGTTCTTTGTTACTTGGCATGGTTTACAATCATTTATTGACAATTTTATTGACAACTTATTGACAAACGAGGTTTATTTCGCAGTTATTTGTCAATAAAGTACTTTGTTCCTTTTTTCTCTCCCGTTTTTATAATCTCCCCGTTTTCAACCAACTGCGTTATTTGATACCGTAATGTCCGAGAAGGAATCTCCTTTCCTACTCGCTGGTGAATGTCACTAATCGAACTTTCTCCATAACTCGATAAATCTTCTAATATCAAAGCATTTAACCGAGGAGTTGGTATATTTTTTAAGCTTGTTTTCCCTTTAAAATCGTGCTTTTTAAGCACAGCAGGTTCAACGTAATAAGAAGTACCTTTTGTTTTACCTTTCGACTTTATTAATTTGAATTCCAACAACCTATCTAGCCAAGTTCGTAAATCTTCTTCGGTTATGCCTAATGTATTTCGAAACTCTATGGCTGTTAAACTAGTGTGCTGCGCAATTAAACCCAAACTAATAATTTCTTTTGAGCGCAATTGATATTCTTGGTTTACTTTGTCTATAAACTGAATAACATGCTTGTTTACAATGCGTTTACGAACGGTAACTTTTACCCGATCGTACTCTTCTACCGGTTCTGGCAGCGGTTTTCCTGCGGAAAGCAATAATTCATAAATTTTATCGTAACCTGAACCTTCTTTCTCCATCAACTTTAAATCGTAAAAAACTTTGGCTAATAGCGGATTACGTTGAACTGTTTTGTGCAAAATGTTAGAAGGAGTAACACCCAATGGCAACTGACCAGGGTTGTGAATTTCTACCTTATCGGGAAATAAGTTGATGAAAACGTCGCCCTTTATGGTATACGGCCTGTGTACTAGTGCATTTGCAACCAACTCTCTAATGATTACTTCCTCGTAATTCGATATGTTTTTTCTAAAAATACCATCTGCTATTTCAACCCCTTCTTTCCAATCTGGTATTTGAGTAATTACCGCTTGTATTAATTCTTTGGGATTCATACTGTAATCGTCCCAAACTAGTTTGCTTACTTTTTGCTCTTGTTCATCGAGTTTAATGTATTGTATGCTTGGCGAATACAACAACTTTGCTCTGTGCTCTCGTTTGCCAATCCACAAAATACCTAAATTGGTTAAGTGGTTGCCCGAAGCAAAAAAGTAATGGTCTAACAGTTCTTCGGGTGTCTTGTCTTTAACAAACTGGGTAATTCTGTCTGACGCCTGAACATCATTTAAAAAGGAGGTAAATTTTTCTACATCGTACTCCTTGCGGTTAATTTTTGCTGCCGTTTGGGTTTCCCAAACAAAAGCGCCTTTGTCTGCCAACAACCGAGTTAATTCATCTGGCAAAATGGGTTTGCAATCGTCTTCTACCCGCATATAATACTTGCCTCCGCTTGTAGCAGCAATAGAAGTACCGTTGCGCTGTACAAGTAACTCTAAATATTCGCCGCCATTTTCGGCTGTCATAACCTGAGGAACAATACTCACATTTATGGTTCTACTCTGTACTTGCTTTTGTAGTTTGGCAAGCAGCCCTTCTGGTATTTTTTGGTTGGGCTCTGGACTGTCGGCCTCATCTTCTATTCCAAATAAAATGCGGCCGCCTTGTGCGTTGGCAAAGCAAACACAGTCTTTGGCTACCTCGTTCCAATCTGGGTTGGTTTTGGTGAGTGCCCTCAACGATTTTTTGTCTAACAAGCCATTTTCAATCATACCGCTATTTTTTTGCCCTCAAACACCTGCTTTTTGCCAGTAACACACTCGTGAATTAAACTTTTACGGTAGGCTTTTAAGGTGGTGATTTGGGTAGTGAGTTTGGTTTTTAGGGTTTCGGTTTTTTTCTCCAAAGTTTTCAAAATTTCAACCAATTGAATCTGTTCTTTTAGTGGTGGTAAAACAATGTAAAATTCTCGGATTTTATCTAAATGTAAATTAGTGACAGTTATTTGTTTACTTCCGTTTGCAAGTTGATACTTCATAATATCACTTTTGAAGTAATAATTCAAATAAAACGGATTTAAAAACTCTGTGGGCTTAATCAAACATAGCGAGACAAATATTGAAAACTCATACTCCCAATCTACCACTTTTGTTATCCCAATCGTTCCATTTTTTGAGAGTAGTAAATCTCCTTTTTCGGGATGACATCTTTTTGATAATTCGATGTGCTCTGCCAATTCAATAAATTTAGTCCTGTCTAAGTTTATTTTTTCTGTTTGAATATCGGTTACTCTTAAAAAAGGAATGTCCTTTTTTAATGGTGAATGAATGTAATTAGGGGTAAAATGAGCCCCATCCGTAACTTGTATACAAATGTGTTTCAATTTAACAACCTTGTAATGTTTTGGTATTTTACCTATAAAGTCTTTTCGAGAATCTTTCTTGTCGAAGTTTTCTAATCCATTAACTATGGTTTCATCAACTTTTCTGCCCCAGTACCCTTCCATCTTCTGCAACTGCTCTTGCTTTATGGCAATTACACGGTCTATTTTGGCGCAGGCTTTTTCTAAGTAAGAGGCTATGGATTTTTGCTCGGGTAAAGGTGGGAGAGGGAGTTTTACGCTTTTTATATGTCTGGAAGCGATTGCCCATCTAGTTACACCAGTAGCTTCTCGGAACAACTGACTTGCAATTGAGTAATCCTTAAGTAACCAAAAAAGATAATCCCCTTTTATGTCTTTTTTTCTTGGACGTAACATTGACAAATGATATCCACAAACTAAATTTGTGAAAGTCTCTTTAACCAATGTTGGGATTCCTATATCGCTTGGGTCTTCAGAATCTTTAGTTATAATCACATCTCCAACCTCAAGCTGAAATTTATTTATTTCATGCTCATTTGCCGAACCATCCATAAAGTTTAAATCAGAAGTTATAAAGTCATTATAATAAACATCGACGTAGTTGCAAAGCTTTACTTCTTGCTCCTCTTCGTTTATTCTTTTATCTACATTACTCGGCTTAACAGTAAATAAATTTTTCAAACCAGTTTCCCTCCAATGCTCCGGAACCTCACCCAACCAAGCTATACCGCTATTTTTATAAGTGTATGCCGGCATTACAGTTCTTTTATTTCGTTCAACAACTGCTCCGCTTCGCTTTCTAGCTTCCAAAAATCTGCAATTAGGCTGTCACTGCTTTCTGGTTCTTGGTAGTTGTAAAAATACTTGTTGGGCAAAATTTCGTAGCCCAATTGCTCGTATTCGTTCCAATTCATTATTTCATAATCAATTTCTTTCTCCAAATAAGCGGTAATGTAATCTGCTTTTAGCTTTTCAGCTTCTTTGGTGCTTTTAGCGTTGGGGTTATACGGTATGTATTCGTTGTCTACTATGTAGTTTCTGTGGTAAAACTGCGTAGTACACTCTTGGTTTTTAAACCAAGCTTTTATTTCTTTTACGCCTTCTTTTTTCAACTGGGGCACTGCTTTTTTCAACTGCTCTGCCAATAGGGTTTCAAAAGGTTTTTTCCCGTTAAAGTTTACTTCTACTTCAATGGTTTCGCCTTTTTTATAGGGAGAGTTTATGCTTAGGTAAAAAATTAAGTCGCCATACAACGCTTTTCGTTTGTTGGCATTTCCGTTGTTTAGTTGTACGTCAAAGGGTTCTTTTATCCATTGTTGTTTGCCGTTTTCATCTTCTTGCCAAAAAATTACTTCCACTTTATGAAAGGCAAAATCTGTGGTGTTAAATATTTTGCAACTTTCGTTCGGCTGCCATGCAGTAAATTGCTCGTTTATCCAGCTTCTGTGGCTATCTGCCATACGGTGGCGTTTGTTGCCAAAAGATTTGGGTTCTTTTTCAAACTGTTCTCTAGCATTTATTAGCAACACTTTGTTTTGCTTGTGTTTGGGTTTGTTGTTGTTGAGCAACCATATATAAGTGTAAATGCCTGTGCTGTAAAACATTTGGTCTGGCACCATAACAATGGTATCGAGCAAATCGTTTTCTAAAATGTGTCGGCGTATTTCACTTTCGCCTTGGGTGGCATCTCCATTACTCAGCGGAGAACCGCTAAACAAAATGGCAATTTTAGAACCGCCTTTGGCAGCAGGCTTCATTTTTTCTAGCATGGTGAGCAAAAACAGTAAAGAACCGTCGTTACTCGGCGACATACCGTAGCGGTAACGAGAAGTTTTTAAGCGCTCTACATCTTTTTTATACGGGCCCCAATCTACTCCAAACGGTGGATTAGAAATTAAGTAGTCAAACTGCGCTCCGCTGTGTTGGTCGCCATCGTCTTCTACCGTTTCTATGTTTGGTATTAGTGAGTTACCGTGCGTAATGTTAATGTGTGTTTCGCCTTTCAAAATCATGTCTGCTTTGCAAACCGCATAATTTTGCGCCAATAATTCTTGGCCGTTTAGTAAAATAAGGTCTTCTACATTTTTGGCTTGCTCTACGGTTTCGGCTTTTTCTAAAATGTGCTCTTTGGCAACAGAAAGCATTCCGCCTGTTCCGCAAGCTGGGTCGTAAATAGAAATGGCTTTTTTTGCCGTTTTAGGGTCAAAATCTATTTCCATTAAATCTACCATAATTCGTATTACCTCCCTTGGGGTAAAGTGCTCACCGGTATCCTTGGCATCGTCTTGCGAAAATTTTTGCAGTAACTCTTCATACACATAACCCATTTCAATGTTTGAAAGGCGTTGTGGGCTAAAATCTTCTTCGGCGGCAAACTGTATAATGGCTTTTAATCGCTTTTCTTTCACCATTTTGGTTACCATGGTACGGTACTCAAACTTGTCTACAATTTCATCTATGTTTTCAGAAAAGTTGTTCAGGTAATCTCTAAAGTTAGTTTCTACCTGAGTTGCGCCTTCTTTTGAAATTGCCTTTAAGGTCCAATCGCTTTTGTTGTAAAACGGCAGTGTAGTTTCTTTAATTTTAATGCGTTTCGTTAAAACATCTTTTGCTAAAGTGGGGTCTTTCGCTAACAGTTCAGCTTCAATTTGAGCTCTTTTCTCTAACAATACGCACTCAATTCGGCGAATCATAATCATGGGCAGAATAACACTCGGGTAATCTTTGGCTTTAAACTTTCCTCTCAGTTTAATGGCTCCTTTCCAAATTTCGTTGGTTAGGTTTTCTAACTTCTCTTTGTTTAAAATCAATTTTTCTAGTGGTTTTACATAAAAATGGCGGTAAACAGTTACCGTTTCATTCGTTATCAAAAATAAAGAAAGCAATTATAGTTTTCGGCGTTCTTTCAACACTGAATACCCTCGGGAAGTTTGTCCCATCTTTCGGGAATTCAGTTCTACTTCAAACATCTACTTCAGAACAAACTTTGTCCCAACAATTTAAAACAAACAAATTATTATGAAAAATTTATTCAAAACAACACTAACAGTTTTCGCATTATTCATTGGTTTCGCCGCTTCGGCTCAAAGCCCAACTCATGTGCCTAAAATGGACAAAGAGGCGAAAGTGATCAAACTAACACAAACACCAGGAGAGTTTAATAAAACTGAACTGCAACTAAAAGCCGGCGAACCCTATGTTTTTGCTGTAACCAATAAAGGCGTTGACCATGCTGTTGGTTTTGTGGTTGCACCGAAAGGAAAAACCGAACAAGGAAACCACATTACAAACGCTTACGTGAAAGAGGTTGTAAAAGACGGACAAACACAAATGACCGGCCAAGTGATACTTCAGCCAGGAGAGTACGTCTTCTTTTGCCCAATGAATCCAACTCCACAATACTCTTTAATAGTTGAATAAGTAATAAGCAAGTATAATTAAGGAGGGTCAAACCTGCTGACCCTCCTTAATTGTGTATTAGCCCCGAATAAGGTCGGAGTGATTTATTAGATTTCAAATAATACATTTGAAATATGAAACATAAGAGATGGAGTGTTAAGGAGAAGTTAGAAATTCTAGCAGCATCAGAGGAACACGGTATCGTTGAAACGTGCCGAAAATATGGTGTAAGTACTGGGAGTCATTATGCCTGGAAAAAGAAGTTCGACACTCATGGTGAAACTGGTTTAAAGGCCAATTATGATGGCCGAAGTAAAGAGATAAAAAAGGTTGAAGAAGAAAATAGAATACTTCGTAAATTACTAGCAAATAAGGATATTGAACTCGAGGTTCAACGTGAGTTATTAAAAAAAAAGTTTGGGACGTCCGATCCAAAAAAGATTTAGTGAATCAATTTTACACTAAATATAGGACTAGTAAAAGTGTTCTAATTAAGATGGTTGGCATAACACAGAGTAGTTATTACCGAACACCTAGTTTAGGTAAAAAAGGAAATACACCAAGTCTATTGACCTTCAATAAATCTGGAGGATGGGTTTTACAGTCGGTGGTTATAGAGTCGATTAAATCAATTTTAAGTCATGAATTTATAGACTGTGGTTATCGTTTAATGACAGCGTATTTAAAGAAGGAAGGTTATTTAATTAATCATAAAAAGCTTTATCGAATTATGAAAGAAGAGAATCTTTTGAAATTGGCAAATCGAATAAATCGAAGTGGATCAGGTAGAAAGTTCGTTAAGTTTAGGAAAGTAAAGACTTCTAGGCCTTTTGAATGCATAGAGATGGATATAAAGATGGTATGGATACCAAGCTGCGGTAAAAACGCTTATTTACTGTCTGTAATTGATGTTCATACTAGGATGATCCTAGGAGATTATTTTTCTTTTTCAATAAAGCAGAATAAGGTAATAGAGTTGCTTTCTAACATTCTATTAAATTATCAATATCCTGAAAGTGTAGTAATTAGGAGTGATAATGGGAGTCAATTTATTGCTAAAAGTGTACGAGAATATTTAGGGCAATTAGGTGTACAACAAGAGTTTACGCACATTGCAACACCGGAAGAGAATGCCCACATTGAAGCATATCATGGAATATTAAAAAAAGAAGTGTTTCTGAGAGTAGATTACAGAACGTTTGGAGAGATAGAGCAAGTACTAAAAAGGTATGTAACTTTTTATAACAATACTAGACTGCATGGGCGTTTAGGAAGAATTACACCAATGAGTAAATGGAACACAGATAAACACCTAATTTTAACAAAGAAATTAACAGCATAATTAATAATCGAAATCTAATAAAGCTCTCTCGTTATACGGGGGTCAAAACAAATTGTAACTCGAAAATCCTATTTGGAACTAAGTAATTTTATCTCTACAATCTTTGTGTCCTTAGGTATTTTTGAAATATCAACACTTTCCACTTGTGTTGAATAATCTAGCAAAAAAGCAATTTCTCCCTCTTTAGCATAAACCTTCTTGGTCTTTTTGGCAATTTTTACTTCCAAATTTGGGTATGCTTCTAGTGCTTGGAGCAAATTAAACCCCACACCTATTCCTCTGTCTGTCTTAACTTCAGGTGATTGAAAAGTAATGTTTCCAATTTTTCGTTTATCTTCCTTGTTAGGTACAGCATAACCTAATTCTTGCCCGGTCATTTCAATTACTAGAACCTCTCGAACCTGTTCTCCATCTTTAATCTTTCCCGATTGTAATTTGTCTTTGTGGTCAGCAATAAGGTCGTCCGGCCTAATTCCCATAAAGGAATTATCTACAATCTTATACTCCCCCTTCGATTCCGTTGGCACCTCAACCGTTTTAGTTAGCTGCTCTGTGCTAGAACTATTTTCATTCGCGCCATTACAGGCAATTACCATCAAAGAGGTGGCCGATAACAATAATCTAAGGTGTATTTTCCGTATCATATTAAAATGAGTTTGCAATTTGAAGCTACAAGTTTAATTGAAAATTCTAAAACTCCGATCAAAGCATTATCTTAGCCGTAATGAATTGGAACGTACTTAAAGAGCCCTACCCTTTTACTAAATCTCTAAAACGAGAAGTAATTAGCTCGTTAGCTTTTGGAGGGTTCGTTTTTTGTTTTTTATTCTTCTTGCAGCCTTTTGGAATTAGCAACTGGGAGTCAGAAACTAAAGGTTTACAACTTTTTGGTTATGGATTAGTTACCACATTTTGTCTCTTTTCCATGTACCTAATATTTAATGTGCTTTTTCCAAATTGGTACTCTGAAAAAACATGGACGGTAGGAAAAAATATTTTTTATACAACACTGGTTTTTTTCATCATTGGTTTTGGTAATTTGTTGTATTCTGTTTCGCGAGGGTTTCTCGATTTTTCGATAGAAAGCTTTTGGTTTTACCAAGGACTAACGCTAGCTGTCGGGATTTTTCCTGTGGTGGTGAGTACCCTTTTTGTTTATAATATCCGCTTAAAGCGAATGGTACTTGAAGCCGCTCAACTGAACCAAGAGGTAAATAATAAGACAGAAAATAATTCAGATCAGATTACCATTCCTTCGCAAAACAAATCAGAAGAGTTGAACTTGAATGTGGAGGCTTTACTCGCAATAAAAGCGGTAGAAAATTATATAGAAGTATATGCGAATGAGAACGGTAAGCTAACCAAAACCATTTTAAGAAACACACTCAAGAATGCTGAAGAAAGTTTAGCTACTATTAAAAATATCAGCAAATGCCACAGAAGTTATTTGGTAAATCTAAAACAAGTGCAGCACTTTTCGGGAAATGCTCAGGGACTAACCTTAGACTTTGGAAACTTAGTCGACCTGTCTGTTCCTGTTTCTCGAGCCTATGTGTACTCGATTAAGTCAAGTTTAAAAAAAAGATAGAATAACATCCTTTTTGACCTATACAACCAGCACTAGTCCTAATATTTCTATCTACTTGCTTTGCCATTCGTCACAAAACCTTGTGACCACCTGCATTTTCTTTGACATTCATCACAAAGTGTTGTCATTCATCATCCCTTTTTGTGACAGTTGAAAACAGTTCATTTCTTTGACTCAACAAAAAATCAAGGACATGAAAAATAGTTTTTTAGCCGCTTTACTTCTTTCCACTTTACTTGTCACTTCTCAAGAGACAAAGCAGAAAGATAGATACCAATTCGCCCATACCTATGTTGGAATAGAATCTGAATATTTACCACAATCCGGTAATTTCAGTACACTAAATACTGACGGAACTTTTGACACTAAATCCCTTCCTTCCTTTTCTTCTACCAGATTTGTGATTGGCGGAACTCACTTTTGGGATCACGCAGATTTTTATGTTTCTATTCCTTTGCTTGAGTTTGCAACCGGAGAATCTAAAGATGCTTTTATTGGAAATGGAGTGCTCACCGGTTTTCGTTACTTCCCTTTTAAAATAAAACCAAACTCTATTCGCCCTTTTGCAGGTGTTGGTTTTGCTGGAGCAGATCTCAGAATTAAAGGTGCTCAAGGCGAAGGCCCTACAGCCAACAATCGGCAATGGTATTATGAAGGCGGAGTTAGCTATCGCTACAAGGGAAATAAGTTGTTTGACTTTGGAGTTCGATACTTTGATAACAAGTCCTACAACTATGCGAATTCAAAAACCACCTTTGAAAAAACAGAACTGAACAATTTAAACTTTATGTTTAGCTATAAAAGACTATTTGACTTTACGCAAAACTATGGTAAACCAGATATGAAAGACTATTTAAAAAAAGCCTACGACGCCCTAGAATCTGAAAAAGGTCTCTCCGCTTTCTCTTTTGGTATCGGATTTTCAGCCACCATTCCTCTAGAAAAAATAGAATATACAGAGCGAATTGGCTTTTTAAACCAGCAAACTACTAAAAATGGAAACCTCGATTTAGGTGTGGCTTATTATATTCACAAATGGGATGCCGCTGCAAGAATTTCCTTTCGACCATTGAAACAGAAAGAAACTGCTTACGGTTACACCACTCAAATGAGAACGAACTCCTTTGCCTTTGAAGCATTTAAGTTTTTAGGGGATTATCATGGTTTTGTTCCTTTTGTTGGCCCTTACGCTGGACTAAATAATTACAATTACAAAGAAACCGATAGAGGCGATAAGGTGGTTGACTTTACCGAAAACAAACTAGCCTACGGATTGGTGTTTGGGTGGGACATTCGGCTTTCAGATGTTGATTACCTGATTTTAAGAACCAACTTACGATACACGCCCGATTTGAACTATAAAAAAGAAGGACTCAGCTTTACTAACAATCAAATCGAATTCAACTTTATACAGCTGGTTTTTTATCCCGAAAGAATGAAAATCACCAAAAAATTATAACAATCCAAACCACTAGAACTTATGAAAGAATTTATTCAATACATCCTTTATTTCCATGCCTTTTCAGGCGGAATTGCTCTACTTGGAGGAATACTGGCTATACTCACTAAAAAGGGCTCAAAAAACCACACACTAAGCGGCGAAGTCTATTTCTATGCCATGCTTTCTGTGGTAATTACAGGTTTAATAGTAGCCACTTATCGAGGAAATTTGTTCCTACAAACCATCGCCATTTTTAGTTTCTATATGGCCTTTACAGGTAAACGAGTTTTGCGCAACAAAAAAGAAATCGTAACCTCTCCGTTAGATTGGGGTTTTAATATCATTTCAATGGCTTCTGGTTTGTTTATGCTGTATTTAGTAATTGTAAATTTTGCAAGAATTGGGTTCGCTGGAGCAATGCCAATGCTGTTAGTTTTCGGTGGCTTATTAACGTGGATGACCGTTGAAGATGCTCGAAAAATGTGGAAAAAGAAATGGGTGAAAAATTATTGGCTCTACACTCACATTGGGCGAATGGGCGGCTCGTTCATAGCTACCTCAACCGCTTTTTTACTAACCAACATTCACTTTGAACCCAGTTGGATTTTTTGGCTAGCGCCAACAGTAATTGGCTCGCCATTAATAGCTGCTGCTATAGGAAAATGGAAAGTAAAATTGGGAGATCGGAAGAAGAAAGAGATAGCAGTTTAAAAGTTTAATGACTAAAACTTCTCCAAAGTTTGAAACTTTGGAGAAGTTAAACTGAATTTATTAGTGTCAGAAATCCTATAGCAATAGCCCTACTGTTTCTTATTTTTACAAAAAACGAAAAACATGTCAAGCGAAAAATTCGATTCAAACAGAGCTCCAGAACCAGTTGGAGCATATCCACATTCTAGGAAAGTAGGTAATTTGTTATTCCTTTCAGGCGTTGGCCCTAGAGAAAGAGGAACTAAAAAGATACCGGGTGTAGAATTAGATGCTGATGGAAATATAGAATCTTACGACATAGAAACACAATGCAGATCTGTATTTAATAACGTTAAAACCATAGTTGAAGATTCTGGCGCTAAATGGGAAAACGTGGTCGATGTGACTGTCTTTTTAACCAACATGAAAGACGATTTTAAGGCTTATAATAAGCTTTATGCTGAATTTTTTAAGGATAATCAACCTTGTAGAACGACATTGGAAATTAAAAGTTTACCGACTCCAATTGCAATTGAGCTAAAGGTTATTGCCACTATTTAAGACTACTTAATTCTTCACAAAAACACTATTAAAAGGCGTCACTCATCGACGCCTTTTTTATTTCACCACAATTTGTCCTTTCATTTTCGCATCCGCCACATTCCAAGATGCCCAAGTGGTACCTTCCATGTTTTCCAAATAACGCTGAGCTCTATATTCTAACTGAACCTTCAGGGCATCAATATCCGTGTAACGCAACCAAGTATCCTTATTTTCTCGCAACAAGTGAGCCTGCATCTGCGCCTCTACCACTTCTATGTTTTTTAAAATCAAAGGAGCAACACTTTCGTCTAAGCGCAGGTAGTAGTCCACGTCTATTTCACCTGAATTGCTGTGTGTTAAATTATGGTGCGCCATCACCCGATCCCAGTTTACCGTTGTTATCGTAACTAGGGTAAAGAATATGAACCAGCCGTTTAAGCGCAATAAAAAGGCAGTGGTCTTTAACTTATTTACTTTGTAAATTAAACTAAGTAATCCGAATACGGTCATCAGTAAGAATACAATCACTCCAATGCGCTTTCCTGCCAAACCATGGTAATCAATGTAATGGTAGTTGCGCATAAACACCGAAATAGTAAGCACAATGTTTTGAACAATCCAAAGGTTACCGAGAAACTTTAGCCACTTATTTTGAGAGTAAAAATTTAAACTCCCTCTAAAAAAATAGAGGAAAATACCCATGGAAAGTAGGATGCTAAAAATTAGCAAATAGGTCCCTTCGTGAACAAAGGATTTTAAGTTAAAATCTAAAGGCACTTCAAACCCAAACCAAATCCAGTTCACATCAATTGCATTCACCACTAGCAACAAAGCGTTGAGCAATCCAAAAATTAATAGTCCTACTCGATATTCGTTTTTAAAGTCTCCGTATTTCGTTTCCCCTGTTCGCAGTTGTTTGCCAAACTCTAGATTTCGTTTTCGTTGCAGCTCATTTTCACTGGAAATGAACCCAACTGAAGTGTAGGGTTTAAACAGGGCTACAGAAATAATACTGAATCCAAACAACAAAAACACAAAACGAACAAAGCTAAAATCTTTAAATAATTCGGCAATTGATTGATAGAGAGATAGTGTTAGCGCATCAAACTTTGGGTTTGCATTTTTGTAGATTAGAAAGAATAAAACAAAGGCAAGTAACGGAAGGAGCGTAAGCTTGGCAAAGGTTACGGTGAGGGCTAGTTTCTTGTTTCCTTTCTCCCTTTCTTTAAGCGCTTTGTACCATGCAACCGGAGTAGTGAGGTAGGTCATTAGATAGCCTATTACTCCTTCAAAAACAGTGGTAATTCGGTCGTGTTTTAGAATCGCCAAGCTTATAAAAACAGCTATAAAATGCATAAAAACACTAAGGTTACTATGGTGCCAACACAGCATTACTCCGGTTAGCAACACCCCGAACATGGAGTAGTAAAATTCCTTCCTTATCTCTAAGCTATTCTTTAAATATAGAGAAACACCGATTAAAAAAATCGAGAAAACAGGCAAGTTGATTCCCATTTTTTCTTGCCAAAAGAGAAGGTTAAAAAGGAGTATTCCGAAAATAGCCAGAACAATGGAAGCGGTGGATTTTTTCATTTTGGATGGTTTCCTCTTTCAACGAGAATCTCAAAATGATTATTGCTTTAAAAAAATGTTAAAGAGGTAATTAATCGATTAAGTCTGCCAAAACAACCAATCCGTGAATGTTTAGAAGCCTAATTTTTTTACCTTCCAACGCAATTAGCTTTTCCTTTTTAAATTCTGAAAGTAAACGAATTACAGCTTCTGTTGCTGTTCCAACCATGTTGGCGATTTCCTCTCTACTCAGTTGCACATCTATGCAATCATCGTCATCTAGTCCAAACGTTTCTTTTAGCCAAAGTAGCATTTCAGCAAGTCTTTCTCGGGTAGTTTTTTGAGCCATATCCGTAATAAGCCTCGACGCTTCGTTCCAGTTTTTTGCAGTAAGTTCAAGCATTTTTAAGCTAAACTTTGGCTCTTCCTTAATAATCTTAAAAAACTGATCGGCGGGAATAAAGCAAATGGCTGAATCTTCTAAAGCAACAGCAGTAGAGCCCAATTGCTTTTTACTCAGCATAGAGTTGTACCCCATAATGTCTCCATCTGTAGCGAAACGAAGTATTTGTTCTTTACCAGAAGGTCCGGTTTTACTCATCTTCACCTTGCCTTTACTCACACAATAAAGCCCTCGAGAGTAGTTCCCTTCCTTAAAAATAACCTCGCCTTTGCTAAAAAAATCACAGGCTTTATGGTCGTCAACGTATTGCAGCTGTTTTGTATCTAAAGAGCAAAAAACAGACCTTTGACGAGCACCGCAGGTTGAACAAGAAGGGGTTTTTAATTTTTCACTCATAGTTGTGACAAATATCATACTTTGTAGCTGAAATAAAAAAGAAATTTGCCTCCGAAAATGCTAAATAACCCTACTTCTTCTTTCCCTTCTGAAACGGATATTTGCTATCATTGTGGCGATGAATGCTTGGACGAAAATATTGTTTCAGAAGACAAGCACTTTTGCTGTCACGGTTGCCAAACTGTTTTTGAAATTCTTTCAGAAAACGAAATGTGCAATTATTACGAGCTTGAAAACATGCCGGGCATTAGCATGAAAGCCAAAAAAGAAGCTCGGTTTGACTATTTGGAACAGCCGGAAGTAATTGAAAAACTAATTGATTACCAAGACGAAAACCTTACAAAAGTTCAATTCTACTTACCTCAAATACACTGCAGTGCTTGCTTGTGGTTACTTGAAAATTTATATAAACTAAACCCAAATGTTAATCAGAGTAGGGTGAACTTTTTAAAAAAAGAGCTTTACGTCACCTTTCAGCATACAACGCTTAGCTTAAAACAACTGGTTGAGCTACTAACAAGTTTGGGCTATGAGCCAAAGATTACACTAAACCAATTAGACGACCAAAAGAAAAAACCGATTAGCAGGAAGTTAATGTATCAAATTGGTTTAGCGGGGTTTGCATTTGGTAACATCATGCTCATGAGTTTACCGGAATATTTTGGTTTAGATGTGGACAGCTTTAAGGAGTTTCGGCCTTGGTTTACTTGGATCAACTTGGGCTTAGCAACTCCCGTAGCATTTTATAGCGGTCAAGATTATTTCAAATCGGCCTGGAAAAGCATTCGCTTAAAAAGGTTAAACATTGACATACCTATTGCTTTGGGTGTCTTGGTTCTCTATTTAAGAAGTGTTTACGAAGTAGCTTCAGCAACGGGAGCTGGCTACTTTGACTCGCTTTGTGGCCTGCTGTTCTTCTTACTATTGGGACGTATTTTTCAAGAAAAAATTTACCACCAACTGTCCTTCGAAAGAGATTACCGGTCCTACTTCCCCATTTCAGTAACCTTGTTGGGAGGCGGAAAAGAGACCGATATTCCTATTAACAATGTAAAAAAAGGAGACCGTATTCTAATACGGAATGGGGAGCTAATTCCTGTAGATGCTTATTTAATTAAAGGCCGTGCCCGTATTGACAATAGTTTTGCAACTGGTGAGTCTGCGCCAGTGCAAAAAAATGCAGGCGATAAAATTTATGCAGGAGGTCGACAAGTCGGAGAAGCCATTCAATTGGAAGTCATTCAGCCACTAAATCAAAGTAAGTTAACGAGACTTTGGAACGAGTATTCTGAACAAGAAAGCAGTGGAGCAACCTTTTCTGTAATGACAGATAAGATCTCAGAGTGGTTCACCCCCATCATTCTTCTGGTTGCTCTCGTTTCGGGTATTTATCATTACCAAGCTAACGGGTTGGGACCAAGTGTAGAGGTGGTTTGTGCAGTGCTAATTGTAGCTTGCCCTTGCGCTTTAGCTCTGGCGGCTCCCTTCACTTTCGGACATGCAACAAGGTGGCTGGGGAAAAGGAATTGCTATTTGAGAGAGGCAGGCGTTATTGAGCAAATAGCCCAAATTGATTACATAGTTTTTGACAAAACAGGAACACTCACGATGAACAATCAAGGGCAAGTAGTCTATCAAGGAGAAGCATTAAGCACCAAACTCCAAGAGAATGTTTTTAGCATGGTGAATCAAAGTACGCACCCCTTAAGCAGACTTATTAAATCGCATCTAAACGCGAAAAAAAGCAACCCTGTGGAAGAATTTGAAGAGTTAGAGGGAAAAGGAATACAGGCAAAAATTGCAGGAGTAAATTACCGTCTTGGCTCTTCCTCTTGGATTTCAAATAAGGTCGCTGAACAAAACCAAACGCAGGTTTTATTAGAAGTAGATGGTGCGGTTTTGGGAACTTTCAGCTTCGAAAATGAATATCGGTTTGGGTTAAAACCATTGTTAACGAAGTTGGCAAGTCATTTTTCCATGAGCTTGGTTTCAGGGGACAACGAAGGTCAACGGGCAAACTTGGAGAAGCTTTTTCCTACAAGTTCAGAAATGCTTTTCCACCAAAGTCCCAAGGATAAACTTCGGGTTATTCAGTCGCTAAACGAAAAAGGGCATAAAACCATGATGGTTGGTGATGGACTTAACGATGCGGGAGCATTGAGAGAGGCATACGTTGGTGTCTCCATTGCGGAAGATGTAAATGCCTTTTCTCCTGCCTGCGATGTAATTATTGGAGGAGATCAATTTCACCATTTAAGTCACTTTATCGCCTTTGCGAAAAGCAGCAAAAACATTGTACTCATCAGCTTTGTAATTTCATTTTTGTACAATCTCTTTGGCTTAAGCTTCGCTGTTCAAGGTCAACTTTCACCCGTATTTGCTGCCATTCTAATGCCTATTAGCTCCATTACAGTAGTAGGTTTTGTAAGCCTAGCCGTTTGGGTAAAGTCTAGGCGGTTGGGTAGATCTGAGGCTACCAGATGAAATTTCTTCAAAAGAATAAATTAAAAAAACCATTTAGACTACACGTGTAACAGAGGTTTAATTTGATTTCATACATTTGGTAAGATGGATTATTACACAAGATATTATAAGGAAGTTTTCGCTTTAATAAAAGAGTATAAGTCCTTGCTACCAATGAAGCAAGAGGCTAAGTCAATATTAGACAAAAAACTACGGTTAGAATTTAACTACAACTCTAATCACCTCGAAGGAAACACACTGACTTACGGTCAAACAGAAATGTTACTTCATTATAATAAAAGTATTGGGGATGCTCTTGTTAGCGATATCGAAGAGATGAAGGCGCACGATTTAGCTTTAAATATGGTAAAGTCGGCTGCATTGAGTCCGGAACCCCTGACCGAAAAATTTATCAAGGAGTTAAATCGCATTATTTTGGTTGAACCTTTTTGGAAAGAGGCAATTTCTGAAACAGGTATTGAAACTAAAAAAAGAATTGAAATTGGTCAATACAAGTCAACTCCAAACAGTGTAAGGTTAGCCAATGGAGAAATTCATGAATATGCGTCTCCCATAGATACTCCATCAAAGATGCACGATCTAATGAATTGGTATCATGCTAAAGAAGTCAAATTAAATCCAATTCAATTTGCAGCAGAATTTCATTATCGTTTTGTTTGCATTCACCCTTTTGATGATGGGAATGGAAGAGTTGCTAGACTTTTAATGAACTATATACTTTTTAAAGAACACCTTCCTCCAATAATCGTAAAATCGAGCGACAAGGAAAATTACTTAACTGCTCTGCAAAAGGCAGATACTGATGACAGAGAAGCAATTATTGAATATTTAGAAAAGCAAGCTCTGTACTCACTAAATCTTGCGATTAAGGCTGCGAAAGGTTTATCTATTGAAGAACAAGGGGATATTGACAAAAAAATTGAATTGTTGAAGAGAGAAAAGCTAACTCAACCAACGATTTATAAATCTCCAAAAATATGTTTTGAAGTCCTGAAACACACCGAAGACAACATTTGGAATCCTCTTAATCAGTCAATAGAAAAATTTGCAACTTTTTTTGCAGAGTCTTCAACCGATTTTTATTCGGACAATCAGAAAGAGCAAAAGACAAGAGTGAAAAAAGGAATCGGGTCAGTATTTAGAGACTTTGAGGATAAAGAAATTGAAGACTACCCTCTTCTATTCCATAAAAATAATCTACAAGATCAGCTTATCGATTCATTTATTTGGAAAAAAAATCTTTTTTCGCTTAAATCAGCCTCAAAAAAAATTGACTTTTTCGTGATTTTCCAACTATTTTTACTCGAATCAGAATATAGAATACACTTGGTATTTGGAAAAAATAGTAACCCAACAAACAGACCATTTTTCAAAAATAAAATTCTGCTGAAACAAACCAAAAAATACACCCAGCTTCTCACACAAAGTGATAAAGATGAATTTATTCACCTAGTTTCCGAAGAATTAATAGAAAACATTACAGTTCAAGATTAAGCACTACTTTTCTGGTAAAACCAACATCGGTAAATGAAGGTGCATAATGGCCTTTTTACTTTGACTTCTATTCATCAACCGATCCCAAAAAGATTTCTTTCTGCTTACCAACACCAACAGCGCATTCAAATCTGCGATTTCACTTCTTAAGCCCTCCTCAAAGGTGTCTGCAAATGCTTCGTATAATGAAATGTGGTGGTCGTTAAATTGCGCTTCAATCTCTTTCCAATTCTGAATGGGCTGGTGAGCCTTTTTCCTTACGTGGAATAGGTTAATGGGTAATTTAAATGCTCGAGACAATACGCCAACAAAAGAGACGGTATGATCGGTTAATGATTTCCCGTCGTAACTCAAAAGTATATTTTTCACGTTTTTTCGCTCGTATTCTTTAGGTATGGCAAAAACAGGAATCTCCGCGTCATTAATTAAGTGAGATGCGCTACTTCCGAGTAAAACCTCTTTCATACCGGTTGCTCCCTTTGTTCCCATTACTACAAAATCGGCCTTTCTGTCTGCGGTTAAACCAGTTATTTGGTCTGCAAAACCGCCCTGCAACACGCAACCTTCAGCACTTGCATGAATGATTGGATATTTTTCCTTCAACATCTTCATAAACTCCTCCATGTCTTCATGTGCCTGCTTGCGAAGCGTTTCCATTAAGGAAAAAAGACTACTAGTCCCTCCTCTAGGTATATCGTAAACGGTTGTAACTAGATATTTGAAGTTATCTCCGGTAAAGAAGTCATTCGCAAACTCAAAGGCTTTTAAAGAGTTCTTAGAAAAATCTGTTGGTATTATTATGGTTTTCATTGCTGCTAATTTTATTTAACAAATATCGAACATATGAGTGTATTCGCATATGATAAATGTCATTTTTATACCTTATCGGCTAGCCTAATTTTGAAGTTCAATTTATCTAAAACAATAAACTATGGCTTTCCCAACTATCAAAACCATCTTTCAACTCAATCGCAATTTAAATATGGGCGCAGGTTATGGAGGATATAGTGAGTTATTCTCTGCCATTGAAATTCCAAAAAAAGAATGGAAAAAATACAGCACATGGAAAGACAGCAGGTACACTAGAAATTGCATCTCCTCTTGTGACGAATATGAACTGCTATTGATGTGCTGGGGAAAGGAACATGCCTCTCCTATTCACAGTTTTACATTTCAACAAGGGTGGATAAAAGTGCTAGAGGGAGAACTTACCATACAACGTTACAAAATGGATCGTGAAGAGATTTGCTGTCATAAAGTTGACTCGATCATTGTAAAAGCAGGCGAATCCACGTACCTCAACGATAACATGGGCTTTCATCAAGTACTAAACAGTTTAGATGGAAATACAGTGAGTCTCCACTTAACTATTGAAAAAGTAAAGGAATGGGAGGTTTTTAGAGCGTGTCGCAAAGAAACCATTTTTGTAAAACCCCTTTTAGATACGAAAAGCGATGATTGTGACTAGGTATAAATTATAAGAAAAAGATAGTAAATTGATTTGTAAATAAATCAAAGAATATTATTTTAGCACAACTAGCTTATCAAAAAGTTTTAAAAAAACTGACATTTATCATTTTTTAACACCTGTTGGTGGCTCACTTTTACAAAAAATTAAACCATGAGTGTCCTCATTTTATTAATCCTTGCCAGCATGGTCGTAGCGCTTGGTTTCTTAATTGCCTTTTTCTGGTCCGTTAAGTCAGGTCAGTATGAAGATGATTACACGCCATCGGTGAGGATGCTATTTGACGATACGAAACCAACTCCTAAAAAATCAAAAAAATCAGACCTAAACAAATAGAAAATGGAAATAGAAAAATTCAACTATGACAATAACATCGTTCGGATGTTTGGAAATGCTACCATTCTTTGGGGGGCTGTAGGGATGTTGGTCGGGCTTTTAGTGGCCTTTCAATTTTTGTTCCCTTCACTAAACTTTGTGGAATATGTTTCCTTCGGTAGGGTTCGACCACTGCATACCAATGCTGTGATTTTTGCATTTGTGGGCAACGGTATCTTTACTGGAGTCTATTACTCCCTTCAACGGTTACTAAAAACAAGAATGTATAGTGACTTGCTTTCCAAAATTAACTTTTGGGGCTGGCAAGCCATTATTGTCTCCGCAGCAGTTACCTTACCTCTCGGTATTACCACATCAAAAGAATATGCTGAATTAGAATGGCCTATTGACATTGCCATTACCGTTATCTGGGTTGTTTTCGGATGGAACTTATTTGCAACTATCCTTAAAAGAAGAGAGAGACACTTATACGTTGCGGTTTGGTTCTACATCGCAACTTTTGTAACAGTTGCAGTTCTTCACCTAGTAAACTCTTTTGAATTGCCAATTTCCCTTACAAAAAGTTATTCTTGGTATGCGGGTGTTCAAGATGCCTTAGTTCAATGGTGGTATGGACATAATGCTGTTGCATTTTTCTTAACCACTCCTTACTTGGGACTGATGTACTACTTTGTTCCAAAAGCAGCTAACCGTCCTGTTTTCTCTTACCGATTATCGATTATTCACTTCTGGGCCTTAATTTTCTTGTATATCTGGGCCGGTCCCCACCATTTACTATACACTGCTTTGCCAGATTGGGCTCAATCTTTAGGTGTGGTATTTAGTATTATGTTAATTGCTCCATCTTGGGGTGGTATGATCAACGGACTGCTAACCTTAAGAGGCGCTTGGGATAAAGTACGAGACAACGTAGTGTTGAAATTCATGGTTGTTGCCATTACTGCCTACGGAATGTCAACTTTCGAAGGCCCAATGTTATCGCTTAAAAATGTAAACGCTATTGCTCACTTTACAGATTGGATTATTGCACACGTTCACGTTGGAGCTTTGGGTTGGAATGGTTTCTTAACCTTTGGTATGCTCTATTACTTGTGGCCGGTATTGTTTCAAACCAAACTATACTCGAAAAAGCTAGCGAACATCCATTTCTGGATTGGAACTTTAGGAATTCTATTCTATGCTATTCCACTATATTGGGCAGGTTTTGTTCAAAGTCAAATGTGGAATGACTTTACAAACGAAGGGTTTTTAAAGTATCCAAACTTTTTAGAAACGGTAACTAACATTATTCCAATGTATGCATACCGAGCACTTGGAGGATTGTTATATTACATCGGGGTAATCGTAATGATTGTTAACCTTATTAAAACAGCAAAATCAGGTGTGTTTGTTGCAAACGAACCTGCAGAGGCGGCTCCAATCAAACCAATCGGAGCGAACTACCAAGACGAGCACTGGCATAGGTTTTTAGAAAGAAAACCTACCCTAATGCTAGTTGGCTCTCTGGTAGTGATTCTAATCGGTGGAATTATTGAAATGGTACCGACTTTCTTGGTGGAATCTAATATTCCAACCATTGCTAGTGTTAAACCATACACTCCATTGGAGTTACACGGTAGAGATGTATATATCTCTGAAGGTTGTAATAACTGTCACAGTCAAATGGTTCGCCCTTTCCGTTCTGAAACAGAGCGTTATGGAGAATACTCTAAGGCAGGTGAATTTGTTTACGATCACCCATTCCTATGGGGCTCTAAGCGAACAGGACCAGACTTGGCACGAGAAGGGAGTAGCAAGTTAAGAAAGCCAAATTCTTGGCATTTTAAACATCTCTACGCTCCTCGATCGCTTTCGACTCAATCCATTATGCCGGCTTACCCGTGGTTGTTAGACAATACGTACGACACCTCTTTAACACCGGCCATGATCAACGCCATGATTACATTGGGTGTTCCGTATGACGAAGACCCTTATGGAGAAAACTATGCTGCAAGAGCGAACGAAGACCTCATGAAACAAGCAAACGAAATTGTAGAAGACATGAGAGCCGTATTGGAAGAAGACGGTTTTGAAGTGGAACCGGATAAAGAAATCATTGCCTTAATTGCTTATCTCCAACGCCTAGGTGTAGATATTGAGAAAGGTCAAACCGCTAAAAAATAAAAGCTATGCTAAAATTTATAAAACACAATATGGAAACAATTTTGGGAATTGAAATATTCCCATTGATTTCCTTCATCATATTTTTTGTTTTTTTCTGCGTGTTATTTATCTGGGTCATTCAAATGAAAAAGACAGAAGTTGATGCACTTGCTGCACTTCCTTTCGACAAGGATTCTAACGACCTAGAAAATCACTCTAACCTGAAAAAATAAACCCATGAAACGATATAATTTATTGATAGCCTCTTTTTTGTGCCTTCCAATGATGACATTCGCAGGCAACAGCATTGCTAAAGCTAGTGGTATCTCTGATGCTGTTTTGTTAACGCTCTTGGTCTCATTTATTCTCTTGCTTTTAGTGATTACAAAAGTGCTTGTTAGCACCATTGAAGCCATAGGAAGTGAAAACAAAAAGACGGAAACCAACAATTCTTCCTCTGCTAAAGTCTTGAGTTTACTATTTCTCGGCTCCATTGGTTTTTCAGCTCAAGCGGCAGAAACAACGGCATCGGTTGAATCCGCATATGTACTAAGTGATACTCTTTTTTGGGTTTTAATTGGGGCAATTACATTGTTGTCTATTATTATTGGAGTGCTGTTCAAGTCACTAAACACCTTAATTAAAGTATCTAGAGGGGAGAGTTTTGAAGAAGCAGAGGAAACCTCTGATTTGTTTGCAGCGCTAAACTTAACCGACAATATTCCAATAGAAAGGGAAGTGGACATTATGTTGGACCACAATTACGATGGTATTACAGAACTTGATAATAACTTACCCCCATGGTGGAAGTACATGTTCTATGCGACGATTGTTTTTGCCGTTGTTTATTTAGTGCGGTATCATATCACAGGCGATGGACAGCTTCAAACAGCAGAATACATGGCTGAGGTAAATGAAGCAGCAGCAGAAAAGGAGACCATGATGGCAAATGCAACAGATATGGTTACAGAAGAAAATGTAGAGTACCTGATTGCTGCGGCAGATTTGGCAAAAGGAGAAGCCATTTACCAAGGAAACTGTGCCACGTGCCATGGCCAATTAGGAGAAGGTGGCGCAGGTCCAAACATGACAGACGAGTATTGGATTCACGGAGGTGGAATTAAAAACATATTTAAGACCATCAAGTATGGAGTTCCAGCTAAAGGAATGATTGCTTGGCAAAGCCAGTTTAGTCCAACTCAAATGCAAAAAGTTGCGAGTTACGTTTTAAGCTTACAAGGAACCAATCCAGCTAATGGGAAGGCTCCTCAAGGGGAGAAATACGTGGAAGAAGTAATAGAAGAAAAAACAGAAGCGACTCCTGCGGATAGCAATAAAACTGAAGACGCTATTGCTGAGGCGCCAAAAAAGTAACAAGAACTTATGTTCTTATTAGCTAGACCTAACAGGTTTTAAAACCTGTTAGGTCTTCAATTTCAGAGTTTCTGAATTAGACTGATCAAGACGCTTATTTGAAGCAGCTTATTATCAAGCTTTTTTAAAAAGTTAAAGGAAAAATGGAAGACAAGGAAAAATACATGGATCAGAGTTTTCGCGACTCAATTGGCACGATCAAAGAGGACGGAGAAAGAAAATGGATTTTTCCCAAGAAACCTAAAGGAAGTTACTATACCGGCAGAACGTGGTTTAGCTTATTACTTCTTGCCTTACTCTTCTCCGGTCCATTCATTAGAATTGGCGGAAGACCATTGCTGCTATTCAACATTATTGAGCGAAAGTTTATCATTTTAGGACAGGTTTTTTGGCCTCAAGACTTCTACATTTTTGTATTAGTTATGTTGGCTTTTGTTCTCTTTGTTGTCCTATTTACGGTAGTTTTTGGTCGCTTATTTTGCGGTTGGGCTTGTCCGCAAACCATTTTCATGGAAATGGTTTTTCGTAAAATAGAATATTGGATAGAGGGAGACTTTAAACAACAAAAGAAACTAGACAAGCAAAAATGGGATGCGGAAAAGATTCGAAAGAAAACATTGAAGCACGTTATATTCTTTTTAATCTCTTTTTTAATTGCGAACACCTTCTTGGCTTATATTATTGGCTCTGAAGAGTTGATTAAAATTATTGCTGATAATCCTTTAAATCATATTACTGGTTTACTATCAATCCTACTTTTCACCGGAGTGTTTTATTGGGTGTTTAGCTGGTTTAGAGAGCAAGTTTGTATTGTGGCTTGCCCTTATGGAAGGTTGCAAGGTGTAATGTTAGACCGTAATTCAATCGTTGTAGCTTACGATTACATTAGAGGTGAAATTCGCGGTAAATTCAAAAAGAACGAGAATCGCGAAGAAGCGAATAAAGGCGATTGTATTGATTGCAATCATTGTGTGGATGTCTGTCCTACAGGAATCGATATCCGAAACGGAACTCAGCTGGAGTGCATCAACTGCACCGCATGTATTGATGCTTGCGATAACATGATGGAAGGAGTTGGCTTACCAAAAGGGCTAATTCGATATGAATCTGAAGAAGGCATCGTAAACAAAAAACACAACACCTTCTCGGTAAGAACATTGGCATACTCTATTGTATTATTCTTACTACTGTGCGGAATTGGGGTGTTATTAATGTACAGAACAGACGTAGATGCTACTATTTTAAAAGCTACCGGTCAAGAGTACCAAAAAAGAGAAAATGGACAAGTAAGTAATTTGTACAACTACAAAATCATCAACAAAACATTTGAAGAGATTGAAGGTGAAATTAAATTGCTAGACCACGAAGGCAGTATTGAGTTTATCGGAAATGGCGGCACAACCATACCTTCAGAGTCCATTGCCGAAGGAACTTTCTTTTTGGTGATGAACATGGATCAATTAAGCGATCGAAGTACGACGTTAAAACTTGGAGTGTTTAATGAAAACGGCGAGTTATTGGATGAAGTTAAAACCTCCTTCTTAGCCCCGGTAAAACGTAAGAACAAATGAAATTAAATTGGGGAACAGGTATTGCTATTTTCTACATCGTTTTTGTGCTGTTCACAGGATTTATGGTGTACAAAGCTTTTGGTGAAGATTTTGACTTAGTAACTGAAGACTATTATGCCCAAGAAATAAAGTTCCAAGATAAAATTGACAGTAGAACAAGAGCTGAGAAATTAGATGCTTCACTACAAAGTGTGGTAGATGGGAAAAACTTAAAAATTATTTTTCCTCAACAAGAAGAAGCGCTAAGTGGCAGTATTAACTGCTTTCGTCCTTCTGATGAAACCAAGGACTTTACAGAGTCTTTTGAAACTGCAAATGGATTTCACACCATTCCTTTAAACAAATTTATTAAAGGGAAATACCTCATTAAAGTAGACTGGTCTGCAAACGATATTGAATATTATCAAGAACAAACCATTATCATTCCGTAATGGAGTATTGGGCAGCAATATCTATAGGACTTCTCGGAAGTTTGCATTGTGTAGGAATGTGTGGCCCAATTGCTCTTGCCTTGCCACTAGACCGTAGTAACTCTTTCCAAATTTTTGCTGGCAGTAGTTTGTATAATATTGGTCGGCTTGCTACTTATTTTACTATTGGCTGCTTTTTTGGAATTATAGGAAGTGGATTTGCCATGGCAGGTTTTCAGCAAAAGCTATCCATTGCAGTAGGTATCTTTATGATATTAAGTGCTTTATGGGCATTCTTTCACTTTAAAAAGTGGAACATTCCAGTTCACTTTTTATGGATCAACAAAGTAAAGTCAGCCATGGCAAAACGCTTTGGCAGAACGTCTTTATCTAATCTATTTCTCATCGGCATGCTAAACGGACTATTGCCTTGCGGATTAGTTTACATGGGTCTTGCAGGTGCCGTTGCGATGGCAAGCCCTATAGAAGGTGGGTTTTTCATGGCTTGCTTTGGATTGGGCACTTTGCCATTAATGCTCAGCGTGGCGGTGTATGGGAATAAAATAAAAAGAAGCTTCCTACCTTCCGTCAAGCGATTTGTTCCACTCTTTTTATTTCTGCTCGGCACATTATTTATTCTTAGGGGAATGAACTTAGGCATTCCGTACGTTAGTCCCCAACTTCAAAATTCAACCCTTAATTGTCAGTAATATGTATTGGAAACCAGCAGATAGAAGTGTTTTAAACGATAGAATAGATGAAGCATTAAATAAAAATGCAAACTATCATAAGAACGACTTAATTGGAATTCCCGGAACTTATTTAGACCGAAAAGAGTTTTACCCAGATGCTACTTTTTTGCAAGATGCTCCTTTCTTAAGAACCCTAATTGCCAACCCAAACCACATTGGCTGTCACACCTTAAAAAAGCCTGGTTCTCCCATTTTTCAAGGAACGCAGGCCCTTGAAAAAGAGCTAATTTCTATTTGTGCAGAAGAAATATTTGCTGCTTCAAAAAATTCTGTGGATGGATACGTTGCCACTGGAGGAACAGAGGCAAACTTAGAGGCCATGTGGATTTACCGCAACTACTTGAAAAAAGAATATCAAGCTGAACTAGATCAAATTGGCGTCCTGTTTTCTGAAGACACGCACTACTCGATTACAAAAGGGTGTGATTTACTGCAGTTAACTCCTTTCATTTTAGGTGTGGATAAAGAAACACGACAAGTTAATCCCGCCCATTTACAAACTCAACTACAAGAGGCAAAGAAAAAAGGAATCAAGTACTTTATCGTGATTTTAAATGTTTCTACCACCATGTTTGGTTCGGTAGACGAAATCGACCCTATAACCGACCTTTTAGAGCAGGAGCAGTTCATTTATAAAGTGCATTTAGACGCCGCTTTTGGTGGGTTTATTTACCCCTTCACCAATCCGAATTCCGTTCATAATTTCAAAAATGAAAAAATAAGTTCGGTTTCTATTGATGGTCACAAAATGCTACAAACACCTTACGGGACGGGTATTTTCTTAATTCGTAAAGGTTTTATGCAATACGTTACCAACACATTTGCACAATACGTACCAGGCTTAGATTACACTCTTTGTGGTAGTCGCAGTGGTGCAAATGCCATTGTTATTTGGATGCTATTAATGAACTACGGTTCTGAAGGTTGGTTGTTAAAAATGGAAGAGTTGATCCAGAGAACTAACTTTTTGTGCGAAAAATTAGACCACTTAGGTCTAGAATATTACAGAAATCCTTTCCTAAACATTGTTACCATTAAAGCAGAACAAATTCCTGCCGATATTGCTCTAAAGTTTGAACTGGTTGCAGATAGCTACGAAAGCCGCCCAATGTGGTGGAAAATTGTGGTGATGGACCATGTTGGATATCCGGTTTTGAATAAGTTTTTAGAAGAACTTGAAGGAGCAATGGTGAAATAAAAAACCCCACCATCTGCCAAGAATCAACTCAGCAAGAGGGTAGGGTTGTAAGCCATGGCTTGGTTATCCTAGCTTTACTTTACAATTAATTTTGAGGTTTTAACCCCTTCCGCAGTAGTAACTCTTAGAAAATATACATCAGATGAGAAGTTAGTAACATCTATTTTTTCCACCTTTTTTGATGTTTCAATTCGTTGAATTAAACTTCCTTTCACATCTAAAACTTCAATTACTTGAATCGCGTCACTGTTTGAGCTAGTTACGTAAACCACTCCAACTGCAGGATTAGGGTAAACTATCAGCGAGTTCTCTATAACTGCTTTTTCAGCAATAGAGGTTGAAAATGTAGAGTCAATTTCCCAAATACTAAGTGTGTTACTCTCTTCGTTTGCAGCAATAAGAATCGCACTATTTGTTGGGCTTTGGCTTTTAGGAATAAAAATTAATCCTTCAGGTGCTTGGTCACCTCCGCCCGTTGCAGTGTCCCGAGGAATGTTCACGTCTGTAAAAACAGGCTGGGCAGGATTGGTAATATCATACATCATAACACCACCTGTTCTTTCCATTCCCACAAAAGCATAAATAATTCCGTTTACGGTTCCAATAGTTACTGATTCTGGCTCAGGTCCTTTGTCATCACTTCTGTTTTTAATTGTGTTGTTATCATCTGCTACGTTAAACAATCTGAAATATTCAGGGTGATTTTTGATAATCTGCTCAAAATCATCTCCACTGTCGTACACCAAATTTCCGTTTGTTCCATCCCAAATGGTAAACGATCTTGCTCCATACGTATAAATAACATCATAATCTCCATCGTTATCAATGTCCCCGTTAGCAGAAGTTACTTTTACATCACCATACGCTTCATTAATTGCCGCCGCATTCGGGAAAACAGTAGAATCCAAATTTAAATCATCCAGCCTTTCCTCTTCGCTGTAACCACTGTAGTCTCTTGAATCTCCTTCGTTTGCAGTAATGAAGTACTTATTACCATTTACTTCATACGTTGCAATTGCATCCGGCATGTAAAAGCCTTGAAAAGGTGCCTGGGCAATGTGAATTTCATCTGAGTTTCTATCCGAGTCTAATCCATTCCCAGCTAAAGAGTGATCTTTTGTGCCCAAAGCATTTACAGCTAGAATACTGTTGTTGGTTAAATCTATTGTCACAACTGCGTTATTTTCTTGACAAACCACAAAAGCACGGGTATTGTCAGCAGAAACTGCAACGTATTCTGGTTCCATATCTTGCGCTACGGATGCTCCTGGGCCAAATAATCGGACTCCTTGGCTTCTCAGCGTTGCAGCTTGCGAGTTAAAAAAAGTAAAACCTAAGGTCGTTACATTTGAATTGGTAACGTTTGCTACTCCTCCGCTTATGTCAATAATAGAAATGCTTCCTTCAGGATCCATGGTATAGGTATCGTCTGGCTCTCCTTCGTTTGCAGTAATTACTTTGTTCCCATCTGGAGTAAATGTTACCATATCTGGCAGCACTCCAACCGAAACATTCGATATTGCTACTCCATTTGTATCGTAAAAAGCAACCGTTCCATTACCCATTGTAGTTGGCGCTTGTATAGCGCAAGCAACGATTCCGTTGTATACTGCAACGCTGTTAATAGAACCAAAATTTGAAATATCGATAGAATCTACTCTCGTAATTGCAGAAGGGTTACTAAAGTCTAAAATTTCAACACGGTCATTACTTGAATTGGTTACAAACAATCGCTGTGAGGTAGAATCAAAAGCAACGATCTCTGTACTTCCTGCACTTACTAAACCTTGGTAACTTGTTAATAGCTTAAGTTGTGTTGCTTTTGTTGCAATCGGTCCAACATTATCGTTGTCTCTTATAAATGCTACCGTAAAACCATTACCTCCATTAATCACTGAATAATTGGTTGTATTAGTATCTACTTCAACAAATAAAACCTCATCGCTTTCTGCTAGTGCATCATCCGTTACGTTTAAATCTAAATTGAAAAAGCCAATGGTGTTAGCGAATGCTGTATCAGTCAAAGTCACGGTGTAATCTGAAGTGCTAGCTGTGCTAATACTTAATACATTAAATGTTATTTCTTGATTAACGGCCGTTTGGTTGTCGTAATTCACTCTCAACCCTACCATTCCTGCGTCTTCTCTAAAGCTAACGCTTTCCTCATCAAATTCTACGAGAACTGTTGGTACTGCTGTTAAACCGGAAATTCGCACGTTATCGAAAGCAGCCTCTTCATCTCCAGACTGAAGGTCCATAGAAATACGAACATCTAATGAATCACCAGAACCTGCTATTGGCCAGGAAAAATCAGTGAACGTGCCATCTAATCTAACTCCTTCGCCATAGCCGTCACCATTTGTATCTTCAGCAAACTGACCATTAAATGGACCTGATGAACTTGTAAATGTGCTACTATCAGCTCTGAACCTTCCTATAACGACCCAGTTGCCATTGTCAATTTTTACTTCCACACTCATTGAATCGGCAGCGCCATCTATATCAATGTCCGTTCCTGAAGCAAAGGCTGCAGTAAACTGTAAGTTAGTCTTTCCTGAAATGTTAATGTTGTCCAAATATACTTGACCAACAGATGAACTTATCGCTCCATCAATGTCTTCTCCGGCAATAAAAAAGCTACCGTCGAACCCATTGTATGCAAAAACCTCTTGTGGTGGTGCTCCGGCAGAGTCAGTTCTGCCAAAAAAGTCTTGTGTGCTCGTTCCAACTCCATTTCCGTTCGGATAGGAGAATCCTGAAGTTGTCTCGAAAGATTCGGTGTAAAATGTGGTTTGAGCAATTGCACCTAACGACATAAATGCCAGTGCTAATGTGTAAATTTTTTTCATAGTACTTTTAGTTTTATTTCTGCGACTAAAGTATTTTGAAAGAGGTTAAACCAAACTGTTGTTTGTTTTATGTATGGCTTATTTAATGCTTATGTGGAAGTTATAAGCATGTTAAATTGGATTAGAAATAAGTACAAATTGTTAACTAAATGACTTCGCTCCACTTCTTCTTGATAAAAGGCATTGTTGCCTTATTTTTAATTGCGTGCAGCTGAATGGATACAAGTAAAAATACTGCTGCTCCAACTGCCGGATAAGCAATGGCAACTTCTGCATTCCAATGTCGAACAGCAATGGCAACTAATGCCCAAACAGCTACCAAGCCAACTTCACGCAAGTTTCGCTTTTGGATTAGAATAAAGTTGATTAAAGTCACAACTCCAATCATAATTATGACCCAAGTTTGCTCTTTCAACCCCAGAGAAAACCCTATGGAGTTTAAATACGACGAAACGTTTGCGACCAACGCCACCATGATCCAACCAAAATAGAAATCAATTGGCCACCAAACCAAGGCAATTACTTTACAAGGAGCGTCCCACATTTCCATTCTTAGCTTGATAATCATTCTCAACAACCAACTAAAAATCAAAAACATTATCACAACCGACATCAAAATGTCCTCGGTTAACCAATAATAAACCCAAGCCCCGTTTAATAAATTCACTCCAATCATTAATGGAATTGCTTTCTCCACGTGATGATACTTATCGGGTTTGGTAAAGGCTAAATAAATAGCAAAAGCTCCAAATACGATTAGTCCTAAAAATATGATTCCCCAAATGGAAAATGCATAACCGGCAGGGGTGAACAAACTGCTATACTTGCCGCTTATGCCTCCAATGGTTTTCCCCTCTATAAATCCGGTATTGGAAAGGTAATTCCAATAGATTAAAAGGAGCGTTACAATTAGATTTGTGGTGGAGAGTAGTTTGGCTTTCATGGTATATAAAATTGAAATATAAGTGTTTTTATTAGCTCTTGTTTTCCACTTCAATAAATTGTGTAAATAAGCCCTGTTTTACTACCTTCGCAATCGCTTATTTTAAGTTCAGACAACCATGAGTAAATACAAAGAATACAAGCAATTAGACCTTCCTGCTGTTGCAGACCAAGTGCTAAAATACTGGGAGGAAAACGATATTTTTCAAGAAAGTATTGAAAGCCGTGAAGGAAATGAGCCTTTTGTTTTTTATGAAGGGCCTCCTTCGGCAAACGGATTGCCTGGAATTCACCACGTAATGGCAAGAGCCATTAAAGATATTTTTTGCCGCTACAAAACCCAAAAAGGCTTTCAGGTAAAGCGAAAAGCTGGTTGGGATACGCATGGTTTACCAGTGGAATTAGGTGTTGAAAAAGAGCTCGGAATTACCAAAGAAGACATCGGCAAAAAAATATCTGTTGAGGATTATAACAAAGCGTGCCGGGAAGCGGTAATGCGCTACACCGATGTTTGGAATGATCTAACAAAAAAAATGGGCTATTGGGTAGATATGGAAAACCCATACGTTACCTACGAAAACAAATACATTGAGTCGGTTTGGCACTTACTGAAACAGTTGTACGACAAAGGTTTAATCTACAAAGGGTACACCATTCAGCCTTATTCGCCTGCTGCTGGAACTGGTTTGAGTTCACACGAACTAAACCAACCGGGAGCTTACAAAGACGTAAAAGACACCTCAGCAACAGCACAGTTTAAGGTAATAAAAGGCGATAAGTCTAAGTTTTTATTTGACGATTTACATGGTGATCTATTCTTTTTAGCTTGGACCACCACTCCTTGGACGTTACCTTCGAACACTGCCTTAGGTGTTGGTAAAAACATCGATTATGTGAAAGTTAAGTCATTCAATAAGTATACCCACGAACCCATAACCGCTATTCTTGCAAAGGAATTGGTAGGCAAGTGGTTCTCCGAAAAAGTCAAAGGTTTAGCCCTTTCAGAATACAAAAACGATGGAAAAAATATCCCTTTCGAAATCGTTTCTGAGTTTAAAGGAAGTGACTTAGAAGGAATTCGATACGAGCAATTGTTGCCGTATGCACAACCAGAAGAGGGCGATGCTTTTCGAGTGTTGTTGGGAGATTTTGTAACTACCTCTGACGGTACAGGAATCGTTCATTTAGCGCCAAGTTATGGAGCTGACGATTACCGTGTGGCGCAAGTCAACGGAATTGGAGCACTGCACTTGGTAGACAATCAAGGAAAGTTCAAAGCAGAAGTAACGGATTTTGCAGGCGAATATGTGAAAGAACAATACTTAAAAGACGAAGACAAACCTGCCGACTACAAGTCGATTGACGTTAGAATCTCGATTAAATTAAAAGAAGAAAATAGAGCATTTGATGTTCAAAAGTACGAGCACAGTTATCCGCATTGCTGGAGAACAGACAAGCCAATTTTATACTTCCCTCTTGATTCTTGGTTCATAAAAACAACCGCTGTTAAGGAGCAGTTAATTGCCAACAACAAAAAAATAAACTGGAAACCAGAAAGTACCGGAACTGGTCGTTTTGGAAATTGGTTGGAGAACTTACAAGATTGGAATTTAAGCCGTTCTAGATATTGGGGAATTCCTATTCCTATTTGGACTACAGAAGACAAAGAAGAGCAAATTTGCATTGGCTCAGCAGAGCAGTTGCGAGCAGAATGTGAGAAAGCGGTTGCTGCCGGCATGATGGACAAAAACCCTTTGGGAGATTTTGAACCTCAAAACATGTCGAAAGAAAACTATGAAACCTTCGATTTCCATCGCCCATTTGTAGATGATATTGTATTGGTTTCTCCTTCTGGCAAAGCCATGAAAAGAGAAACAGACCTGATTGATGTTTGGTTTGACTCTGGCTCTATGCCCTACGCACAGTGGCATTACCCATTTGAAAACAAAGAGTTAATTGAAGAAAATAAGTTTTATCCAGCTGATTTTATTGCAGAAGGGGTGGACCAAACGAGAGGTTGGTTCTTTACCTTGCATGCCATAGCAACGTTATGCTTCGATACGATTGCATATAAAAATGTGGTCTCCAACGGCTTGGTTCTCGATAAAAATGGACAAAAAATGAGCAAGCGACTTGGAAACGCTGCCGATCCTTTTGAAACGCTAAAAAAGTATGGTCCTGATGCTACACGTTGGTACATGATTACCAATGCGCAACCTTGGGATAACCTCAAATTTGATTTAGATGGCATAACGGAAGTACAGCGTAAGTTTTTCGGAACCTTATACAACACCTATAACTTCTTTGCGCTTTACGCGAATATTGATAATTTCTCTTTTGAAGAGGCACATGTGCCTTATGAAAAGAAGCCAGAAATTGACCGCTGGGTGCTATCTAAACTCAACTCTCTTGTAAAAGAGGTGGACGCTGCATTTGAAGATTACGAACCCACGAAAGCAGGTCGTTTAATTCAAGAGTTCACAACAGACCATTTAAGCAACTGGTATGTGCGCTTGTGCAGAAGAAGATTCTGGAAAGGCGATTACACAGAAGATAAAATTTCAGCCTATCAAACTCTTTATACCTGTTTGATTACCATCGCTAAGTTGTCTGCTCCAATTGCTCCATTCTTTATGGACCAATTGTTTAAGGACTTAAATGACGTAAGCGGAAAAGAAAAAGTAAACTCCATTCACCTTTCAGATTTTGGAAAGTTGAAAGAAAAATACATCGATGTAGATTTAGAGCAACGAATGGAAATTGCGCAAAAGCTTTCTTCCATGGTGTTGGCATTACGAAAAAAAGAGAGTTTAAAAGTTCGCCAACCGTTGCAAAAAATGATGGTGCCAATTTTAGACCCAACCTTCAAACGACAGTTGCAAGACGTTGAGGCGTTAATTCTTTCTGAAGTTAATGTGAAGGAATTAGAATACTTGGAAGAAACCGCAGGAGTTTTAGTAAAAAAGATAAAAGCGGACTTCAAAAAGCTAGGGCCAAAGTTTGGAAAAGACATGAAGCAAGTTGCCGGAGCAATTAGTCAGCTGTCTCAAGACCAAATCACTGAACTGGAGAAAAACGATACCATTGAACTTCAATTGAGTGACAAAACCATAGAGCTAACCACTGCTGATGTTGAAATCTCTTCTGAAGATATTCCCGGTTGGTTGGTTTCTACGGAAGGAAAGTACACCGTTGCGTTAGACGTTACCTTATCGGAAGAGTTAGTGGAGGAGGGCATTGCTAGAGAAGTAGTTAACCGCATTCAAAACTTTAGAAAAGAAGCCGGATTTGAGGTTACGGATAAGATTAACATATCTTTAGAAACTAGTAACGAACTAAACGATGCAATCCAAAACAATAAAAATTATATTTGTTCCGAAACATTGGCCGAGAATTTATCGTTTGTAGATAAAATTGAAGGTGAAAAGTTTTTATTAGAAATTGACAATCAAACCAAAACCCACATCAGTTTAAAAAAGGTATAAACTCCATTAATTTAAATGGGGCAAAAAATAGAATTATCATGGAAAAAGAAAAGTATAACGATCAAGAGTTACAAGAATTCAAAGAGTTAATTGAAGGAAAGTTAAGCGAAGCAAGAATAGATTTAGAAGGCCTAAGAGGTTCTTTGTCACATAAAGATGATCACGGAACAGAAGATACTGCTCCTTCTTTTAAAATGATGGAAGATGGTTCTGAAACGCTTTCAAGAGAAGAAATGAGCAACCTGGCAATTCGACAAGAAAAGTTTATTACTCACTTGGAAAATGCGCTAACTAGAATAGCGAACAAAACATATGGTGTTTGCAGAGAGACGGGAAAATTGATTCCAAAAGAACGTTTGAGAGCAGTTCCACATGCAACGCTTTCTATTGAAGCTAAAAACGCTCAAGGATAACAAATCATCAAACATGAAAAGTAAGTTTACTTCTTACGGACTGCCGCTACTAATTATAGTGGCGGTTTTGTTTATAGACCAAGCAACCAAGTTTTGGGTAAAGCTAAACATGGAAATTTCAGAGGAAATTCCAGTTTTAGGAGACTGGTTTATCATCCATTTTACGGAGAATAATGGAATGGCGTTCGGAATGGAGTTTGCCGGAGAATGGGGAAAGTTGTTTTTAAGCCTCTTCAGAATTGTTGCCGTTTCTGGCATTGGGTGGTATTTGTTTAGTTTACCCAAAAAAGGGGTTTCAGCTGGTTTAATGGTTAGTGGAGCTTTAATCTTTGCCGGAGCGCTAGGCAATATCCTTGACAGTGTTTTTTACGGCGTTATTTTTAACGATAGCTATTACCAAGTAGCTACTTTATTTCCTGTAGAAGGAGGTTACGCGGCTCCGCTTTATGGAAGAGTTGTAGACATGCTGTACTTTCCCTTAATGGAAGGGTTTTTCCCGGATTGGTTCCCAATTTGGTCTGGCGAACATTTTATATTCTTTCGTCCAGTATTTAACATTGCCGATACAGCTATTACTTGTGGCGTTGCATCTGTCCTGCTCTTTCATAGAGACTTTTTTAAGGAAGAAGAAACCGAAGAGGAAGAGGTTACCGGAGAGGAGGAAGACTCCATCAACTAGGGTTTTACGTTGATTTGTTTCCAACAACCTTTCTAAACTTTAGAAATCTTAAAGACATTGTAAATCAAATACCATGACAGGTTATGTTTTTAGAAAGTACCTTTTCATACTTGTTTAATTTTTAGTACTATTCTCTTCTGCTTGAACATAAACACACCAACCCTACCAGAAGAAAGAAAACTATTTATCCTCTATATATTAATATTTATAGCCTTTTGGATTTTTACAGTTTATATAATTTTTAGCCCATTATTAAGTTGGTTTAAGTTTAAAAAGAAAATACTGCAACAAACAACTGTATATGAGCCTTCAGAGAAAACTGAAAGCCTTAGAAAAAACTTTTTTAATCTTAAGGTATTTTCAAATTCTAAAACTGTAGACATTACAGACGACAACCTTTTAAAGGCAACGTTTTACAGAAGTGAAAGAAACGTAAAGTTTCATGGAAAAAGTAAACCGACTATCGACTATTCGGACATAAAAGCAATTGTTGCCCGATATAAACAACAAAATGATTGGTTTTTACTAAACGAAAAAAGGCACATTAAAATCTCTACGGCAAAAATTTATATTATTAGTACTACCGGTAAATACACTCTGTTATGCACCATGCATTGCCGTTTCGACGCCTTACGCGCAGAGTACGAAAAAAATACATTACACAAGGATGAGGACTTTAAAAGAATTTTCGAAAATTATTCAAAAGAGTTCGCTGACATGGTGAATTTCCCTCTAATGTTTAGTCACCATTAAGCAGCTCAATAACCTTTGATGATTAATACAATCTGTGAGCCTTATACCTCAATAACGTAAAAACGCCTCAAAGATGAAACTTTGAGGCGTTAAACTTTTTTACAACCTGATAACTTTTCCAAAGTTTGAAACTTTGGAAAAGTTAGATTCTAGAAACAAATCAGTTAGTCTTCAGGTATTAACTCTTTCAAGATTTGATCACAAGATTTTAATTTTGAAAAATTATCTGGATAATCGTATCCTTCGGTGCGAAGAAAAGTAGAAGCGTATCCAACACTTTTAGTACAATCCATTTTTTGCAGACTTATCCTGCAATACGTATCGTGACTTGCTCCAGTATATACCAATAAACCTCCTACCTGTTTTTCTGTTTTAGGATTGTTGACAGCTAGTATTCCTTTCTCAATTAAATTCAGCCAAAGTGTTTTCACATCATTACCGCTCATTTTAGTGATTTCTTCGGTTGTCGAATACTCAAAGATTTGTTTTTTATAATAGCTGCTGTATCTGCCCTTTCTAATGAATTGATTGCCTTGCCACTCTCCGTTTTTCAACTGTCTAATTAGCAATAAAGAGCGATGAGAACCAACATGTCCATTTGTTTCTGTTGTAAATACGAGTTGAAAATTTAGAAAAGTTGAATCGAAGCCGATGCTCCAACCAGAAGACACTCGGATAGTTTGATCAAACTCGGAAGTGAACTTGCTATACTCAGAATTTGCAAAATCACTGTTCGCCGTATCACATTGAAAGTCCTGCGACCAAGCGTTAAAGGTTAGTAAACACCAATAGAAAACAAAAATAGCCTTGCGTATCTTACACATATTATTATCCTTTTCCTCTCGACAGTTTACATCAAAAACCCTCCAAGATCTCTATGAGCTTGAAGGGTTGCAGTATTTACCAATGTAAGTAATCTTTCTTTTTATTCCTTAAAACTTAAACCTAGTTCCAAAACTGACCCCAATGTATTGAAGTTTCTCTGTAAATCGAGCTTCTTGTTTGGTGATTGAGTTTACACTTCTTCTGAAACTTGGCGTAATTAAGAATGAAGTTTTCTCTGAATAGAAGTAAGTTATCCCTGCAGCTAAGTGCACGTTCACAACCCCGGCTGTTTTAAAAGGGTTCTCTCCTTCGTCTTCTAAATTTGCCACCTCGTTCACCGACTGCTTATTCGATAAGCTATGGTTTTGATTTACATATCCTCTTACCGCACCCTGCTTCATTCTTGTTAGTGGTTCTGGTTCAACTCCTCCGAAAACATCTACACGCTTTAAAATATATCCTTTATAAGAATTCATAATTTGTAGTCCTAAACCACCCTTTACATGCCAGCCCCATCTTGAATTACGATTCTGAAACCCTAATAACAATGGAACTTCAACGAAATTATATTGATTACTGAAACGCTTTTTACCTTCAAAATGCATTTCTTCATAAATCTGGGTATAGTTAATTCCTGTTTCAATGAACCTGTTTTTAGTCAATTCATATTGCAGTAATCCACTTACACTGTATGCAATTCTAGTATTTTCTGCTTTTTCTCGATCTCTTAAATAAGACGAAGACAAGTCATACTTGGCTCGCATTGTTTTGTGAATAGAATGCGGTGTTATAGCAAACAGAATGGAACTTCTTTGCCAAAATGTCTTTCTTTCCACCCTCGGCAAAACGTAATCAAAATCAATGTCCACTTTTTTAGGATCCGCACTTATCAAATCTGTATTAACAAACTTTTTTTGCATAAAATCCATCTGGTGATACCTCGAAAACGCTTTTGGTCTCGCACTTTCCCAACCTTCTAAGTTTTCTATGTAAACAGAAAGTTTCGAGTTCGGCAACTCAGGTCTCGCAAAGCCGGCCTCCTCCAAAGATGCAAGCTCATCTGCAGATGGATAATACGATTCGTATTGGACTGTGTTTTCTCGTGAAATATTCGTTTCTTCCTTTTGAGCTTCAGGAGAGTCCTCCACTGATGAAGTAGTTATATGGAATGTTTTTGTATCCTTTATTTGTTTCGCTTCGTTATTAGTAGTCTTAGGTAGTATTAGTTTATTGATCTCATTTGCACGATAAGCATATTGGGTTTTCTCCTCCTCTCCAAAAAGCAAAATAGAGCTGCCGCCTGCCAGCAGTAACATTAGCAATGTTCCAAAGATCCCCCAATTGTTTGAAATGCGGTTGGCCACCACATGACCAAAAGTTCTTTCCGCCTGAATGTTTTCCCACACGGCAGGAGGAGGAGTTGCCATCTGGTCACTCAGTCGATCTCGAAAGACTTGGTCAAAATCGTTGTTTTGATTAGACATGACTAGTTATTTTTAATTTTTGTAATTCATTTTGCATCCATTTTCTTGACTTCGCTAGCTGAGAACGAGATGTACTTTCTGTAACCTCTAGCATTTCTGCTATTTCTTTGTGACTGTATCCTTCTATAACGTAAAGGTTGAATACTACCCGATATCCATCTGGTAGTTTTTGAATCAATGCCAACAACTCCTTTTCTCCTAAATTGCTTACCGCTTTCGATGGAACTACCTTATCTTGATAGTCTTCAATGCCCAGCTTTTCTTGTTTAAAGCTTGACTTTCGGCAATAGTTTAGTGCTGTGTTTACAATGATTCTTCTGATCCAACCCTCAAAAGATCCGTTGAACTTGAACGACCCGATGTTATCAAAAACCTTGATAAAGCCGTCTTGTAACATATCTTGGGCTTCAGAAGCGTGTCTTGCGTAACGTAGGCAGACGTAGTACATTTTTGGCGAATAGGTCTCATACAAAGATCGTTGAGCGGCTTTCTGCTCGTCAATACATCCTTGTATGATTTTTTCTTCGGTCATCTCGTTGTGATAAATCTTTTACGTACCTACTCCTTAGATACAAGACGCAGCGTAATCTAAAAACGCTGCCTAGCCTACACAATATAAGATATAATTCTGAAAAAGAAATTGTTGCAGATTAGATTATGTGAGTAGCCAACAAATACTCTGCAATTTGAATCGCATTTGTTGCAGCACCTTTTCGCAAATTGTCGGAAACAATCCACAAGTTCAAACTATTTTCTGCGCTTTCATCCCTCCTTATTCTGCCTACAAAAACCTCATCTTGGTCTTTTTTATAAAATGGCATCGGGTATTCGTTCTTCGAGGGGTTATCATCTACAACTACTCCTGCTGTAGCACTGAGAATTGCCTTAACCTCTTCCACTGAAAAGTCGTTCTTGAAAGTAACGTTAACCGATTCGGAATGACCTCCTACTACAGGAATTCGAACTGCTGTAGCGGTAACTTTTAAGTTTGGTACGCCTAATATTTTTCGACTTTCCAAAACCAACTTCATTTCTTCTTTAGTGTAATCGTTTTCTAAAAACACGTCGCACTGAGGAATTGCATTTTGATGAATTTGATACGCATATGCCATTTCTCCTTTCACCCCATTTTGCTCATTATTCAATTGCTGAACAGCCTTTACTCCTGTTCCGGTAATGGACTGGTAGGTGGAAATAATCATTCGTTCAATACCAAACTTCTCGTGCAAAGGCGCCATTGCCATCATTAACTGAATGGTAGAGCAATTTGGATTCGCTATAATCTTATCTTCTTTGGTAAGTTCCTGTCCATTTACTTCCGGCACAATTAGCTTCTTAGACGGGTCCATTCGCCAAGCGGATGAGTTATCGATAACCACGGTGCCATTCGCAGCAAACTGCTCCGCAAATGCCAAAGACGTTTCTCCTCCCGCAGAAAATAGAGCAATGTCCGGTTTTTCGCTAATTGCTTGTTGCATGCTAACTACCTCTACTTCTTTACCCTTAAACTCAATTTTCTTTCCAACAGACTTTTCTGAAGCCACTGGTAATAGCTGTGTGACAGGAAAATTTCTCTCCTCTAATAAACGTAACATCACTGTTCCTACCAAACCCGTGGCTCCTACTACTGCAACTTTCATCTCTTTTTTTCTTAACTATTTGTTTACTTTAACAGCTTTCAAAATTACTAACTTTACTACGCTTATCTTTTTTGTATGAAGAATCTAACCCGGGTATTGTTTCCCCTTTTTGTCATTGCTTTCACCCTTCAAGTGCAAGCGCAGAACGGTTTTACCGATAACTTCAACGACAGCAATTTCACCACTAATCCAAGTTGGAGCGGAGAAGTTGGGAAATTCCAAATTAATGCATCCAAAGAACTTCAACTAAATAATACTGGAGCTGCAAGCAACAACGAAACGTATTTGACTAACTCTTCGTTAGTTGTAAACGATGCTTTTTGGGAGTTCTACGTTCGACTTGATTTCGACCCTTCTGGTTCCAATCTTGCAAAAGTTTACCTTGTTTCTGACCAACAAGATTTAACCGCTGCACTGAATGGCTATTACGTTCAAATTGGTGGGCAATCGGGAACGGTTGATGACGTGCGCCTTTACCGGCAAGATGGCACCACTGACTCTTTATTAATTGACGGAACCGATGGAACGGTAGCTTCGGCGCCTGCTGTAAAAATTAGAGTAACAAAAAGCGCCTCCAATCTTTGGAGTTTATTTTTAGACCAAACAGGGACGGGAAATTCCTATCAATTGCAGGGAACTTCGTCGGAAAGTAAATACAATACGAGTGCTTACTTTGGAGTGCTTTGCGATTACACATCCACTAGATCAGATAAGTTCTTCTTCGATGATTTTGTGGTTAGCGGAACAGCATTTCAAGATACTGTGCCACCTTTTGTTAATCAGGTTAACGTTATAAATTCACAACGATTAGAAGTGTTGTTCAGCGAAAAGCTCGATTCTGCAAGCGCTCTAAACCTAAGCAACTATAGCCTCAACCAATCTATTGGAAACCCAACTTCAGTGAACTTTCCAACCCTAGATAGCAATAAAGTTGAACTAAATTTTGCAAACTCTTTTACGAGTGGAACCACATACACCTTAAGCCTTCAGAATGTTAAAGACGTATCTGGGAATACCATGCTTCCCTCTTCTTCGGGTTTTTTCTACTTCATCCCTGTTCCTTCTGCTTACAGAGACGTTGTAATTAATGAACTATACCCAGATTTTGCGCCAACTAATGGATTGCCAGAAAGTGAGTTTGTGGAGCTTTTTAATGCTTCTAATAAAGTGTTTGATCTTAACGGTTGGGTTCTTTCTGATGGCAGTAGCAACGCAACGTTGGGCAATCACATTCTACGCCCAGGTGAGTATTTAATCGTTTGCCCGTCCACCGCTGCAATAGACTTTTTGAGTTACGGTGCCGTTCAAGGAGTAACCAGTTTTCCAACATTAAACAATCCCGGTGACAACGTTACCCTAAAAGACAACAATGGAATAACGGTCGACTTTGTAAACTACACAGACAGTTGGTATCAAAACGAAAACAAGAATGACGGAGGCTACACCTTAGAACAAATCAACCCTTTTACAGATTGCATTGGTGCAAGTAACTTCATTGCTGCAAATGCCACTATTGGAGGTACGCCCGGAACCATAAATTCTACCTTCGATTCCATTCCAGAGCAAATAGGACCGGAATTACTTCGAGTGAAAGTGGTGACCAAAGACACCATTCTTTTAGAGTTTAATGAGATTATAGACACCACCAGTATTGGATTAGCAACATTTCAATTCAATCAAAATATCTTGGTTGACGCAGTTTACAACGTGAAGCCAAACTTTCAATCGATTAAGGCTTCTCTTTTAACTCCGCTGGACTCCGGAATCGTTTACACTGTATCGGTTGATGGAATTAAAGATTGTAATGGAAATGGCATTCAAAACAGCACGGAAACGTTTGAATTTCTTATTCCTGCATTACCAACCTACAGAGACGTAGTAATTAACGAACTCCTACCCGACTTCTCCCCGAGCATTGGGCTGCCAGAGGCAGAGTTTATCGAACTGCTTAACGCTTCCGATAAAACATTTGATCTAGAAAATTGGGTTTTAACCAGTGGTTCGACGAATGCCACTCTTCCCTCTCAGATTATAAAACCTGGCGAATATTTAATTCTATGCAGCAGTGCCAATGTGCCTGACTTTCAAACTTATGGAAACACTGTTGGTGTTTCTTCTTTTCCGAGCTTAACCAACGCTGGTGATAACATTGTATTAAAAAGCAACAATGGACAAACGGTTGACTTTATTAACTATACAGAAGATTGGTATGGAAGTGAAAGTAAGAAAGCTGGTGGGTACACGTTAGAGCAAATCAATCCTTTTACGGACTGCAATGGTGTCAGTAATTTCATTGCATCAAATGCGTCAATTGGAGGTACACCTGGGACTGTAAATTCGGCCTTCGACACATTACCTGATCTTACAAGTCCAAAGCTTACAGAGGTGCTCATTTTTAACGATAGCACGATTTACATTCGTTTCGATGAAACCATGGATAGTACTTCCCTTCGAAATGGAGCCTATACCATTTCTCCGCCTATTTTAGTCGATACTATTTTACTTGTTGCTCCCGATTATTTAGAAGCAACGCTAAAACTTAAAACGAAGTTAGCGTCAAGCGTATTTTATTCTCTTACCATTGAAAATGCGACCGATTGTTCGGGGAATCTAATCTCCTCCAATTCAACTGCGCTTGCATTACCAAGTTTAGCTGTTAATAACGACATCATTGTCAACGAAATCTTATTTAACTCTAGGTCAGGCAGCGTCGATTTTGTTGAGATATACAACCGTTCAGAGAAAGTAATTTCATTGGAAAATTGGATCATTGCCAACGTAAACGACAGCAACGTAGCCGAATCAGAGGCGATAACAGAGAACCCCTTTTTACTTTTCCCGAAAGAGTATTTGGTATTGACTGAAAACAAAGCTGATGTCATTCAACAATATCCAATGAGCGTTGTAGATAACGTGATAGAAATAGCAGACCTCCCAAGCTTTAGCGACAGTGAAGGCAAAGCCTATATTTTTAATGCCGACTTAGAATTAATCGATGAAATGAAATACGAAGATGACTATCACTTTGCGCTGCTTGTTGACGATGATGGTGTTTCCCTAGAGCGAATTAACAGTGAGAAGTCAAGCCTAGAAGAAAGCAATTGGCATTCCGCTTCGGAAAAGGTTGGTTTTGCTACACCCGGGTATAAAAACTCACAAGACTTTACTAATCCAAAATCTAGCGGAAGTATTACCATCGAACCTAATATTGTTTCACCTGACAATGACGGATTTCAAGACATTCTTTCCATTAACTACCAATTCAATGCTCCAGGTTTTGTCGCAAACGTTTCCATTTTAGATCGAAGTGGAAGGCTGATCAAAAAGCTAGTTAACAATGAACTGCTAGGCAACGAAGGGAGTTTCTTTTGGGATGGCATCACTGACGAAAATAGCAAAGCTAGAGTGGGAATTTATATTATACTATTTGAAGCATTCAACCTTAACGGAGATAAAGAGATTTTTAAGAAAGTGATAACGGTAGCCAGTCAATTGGATTAGTTCTTCAACGCTTTCTTTACTGCTCGTCTAAAAGCAGGAACTCCGGGTTGACCAAAGTCTAATGCTTCCACAACCCCTTTTTCATTCACAATAATGAACTTTGGGATGCCCTCTGCCCAAACAAACTTTCCTGAAGAAATCTCAAATTCTTGATATGTCAACCAAGTAATTGGGTTTTTACTATTGTCTCCAACCCAGTATCGGTTATAGCTTGATGGATGCTTTTCAACGTAGTTCGCCCATCTATCTCTTCTTTCGTCTACGGATACCGAGACAAAAGCAACCTTCTCGTCTCTAAATTTCTCGCTTTCTTTCTCAAACCAAGGACTCAGCTGTATACATGGTTTACACCAAGTTGCCCAAATATCAATTACAACAGTTGTACCTAAAAAGCTGCTAAATCTTACCTCTTCAGAGTTTTCATTGAACATGACAAAATCAGGAATTGATTTTCCAACTGCCACGGAGTCCATTCGAGATTGCATGAGTTCTACTTTTTTGTCATCTTGGTTTTGGGCGAATAATGGAAAGCAGAGGAGCATGTATATTACCGGAGATAACTGCTTTTGTATCATAATGCCTTTCTATTAAATAAAACCCATCCAATTACAATAAAAGTGACGAAATAGATAATGCTAAACAATTGATAAGTTGCGATATTACCGGTAAAATCAAGCACTACTCCTTTTCCAACGTGTTGATTTACATGAAAATTATTCGAAAGAAAATTATATGCAGCATACTCCCACTTAATTAGCATAATCCCGAAAATAAATCCAAAAACCCCAACACCTATCGGGACAATAAAATTCTTGAAGTAAAAGCTTAAAATAATCTGAAACCCAATTAAAGCCAAGTAAGCTATGTAAGCCTTTATAAGACTTTTTATAAGAAAGGTACAATTAACGGAGGTGCCTATAAAGTTAAGTTCTGGGTGGATAGTGCCTAATAAAGTTCCAAATAGAATAATTGCCACAGCGAACACAACCAAACTAAACACCACTTGAATTTGGATGAATACAATTTTTGATAAATATATAACTGTTCGTGAATAAGGTGTAACAAAGAGTTTTTTCCAAGCATTGGATTTGTGCTCAAGATTAAAACTTAGTGCTATTAGGAGAATCAAAAAAATGGGAAATAGCAAAGGAATAGCTGTACCGAAAACATCACCAATAAATGCCCGCCAAGGATCTTCTGCTCTATTCACAAAAAATTCCGGCTTACTTAATTGTATTAGAAAGGAAATCAACGGAACTAATAGTCCCCCTAACAAAACCAGCCAAAAACTAAACGTTCCTTTCGCTTTTAAGAACTCTCCTTTTAAACAGATTAAAAAATTCATTCCCCTTCAGTTAAAGTTAAGTACAGGTCTTCCAACCGACTTTCATTTTTCTTGACTTCATAAATTTGAATCCCACTTTGCACTAGTTTTTCGATTATACTAGAAATATCTTCCTCAGACTTTAAGGTGATCGTCAAATAACGTTCATCTGAAGAGTGTTTGAAGCCAAGCCCTTCCAAAGTAGTTTTCGCCTGCTGTTGATTGTTTGTTCTTAGCTGAAATAAGATTTCCTTCGATAGTAATACATTCAGTTCTTTTATGGTTCCTTCAAACTTCAGCTGTCCTTGGTCAATGATACAGAGGCGATCGCACGTCGCCTCTATTTCACTTAGAATGTGACTTGAAAGAAAAATTGTGATTCCGTTGTTTTTAAGGTTAAGGAATAAACTTCTAATCTCCTTAATTCCTTTCGGGTCGAGACCGTTTAATGGCTCATCTAGAATTAGCAATTTCGGAGAATGTAACAAGGCGGTCGCTATTCCTAAACGTTGTTTCATACCTTGAGAATAGTTCTTTGCCTTGTCATTTTTTGCATGACCTAGTTGCACCATTTCCAAAACCTCATCAATTCTTTGAGATGAAACTTTGTAATAGGTGGCCCAAAGCTTGAGGTTTGCAAAACCGGTTAAGTGACCGTAAAACGTAGGTTGTTCTATTAAGCTTCCAATGCCTTTGTAAATAACATTCCCACTAGAGTTGAACTGCTCCCCATCTATCAAAATTTCTCCAGAGCTGGGCTTTAGTAAATTTAGAATCAACCTAATTGTTGTCGTTTTTCCAGCTCCATTGGCACCTAAAAACCCATAAACAGTTCCCTTTGGAACGGAAAAGGACAAGTTCTTAACGATTTGTTTTTTAGCAGAGTAGCCGAACGAAATTGCTTTTACCTGGAGCATTTAGTAAATGTAGTAATTTAACTTAAACAACAAAGCCCCAAAACATTGCTGCTAGCGCAAATTGCGCAGTCCACAAAGGCCTTTTAATAGCCCGGTTACCAATTCAACAAACCAGTTTTATCGCAAACTTTCCGTTTTAGATCAAAGTGGAAAGCTGATCAAAAAGCTAGTTAGATCGACCTACTATGCAGCGAAGGGCGTTTCTTTTGAGATGACATAACGGACGAAAACAACAAATCCAAAGTGGGAATTTATATTGTGCTATTTGAAGCATTCAACCTCAACGGAAATAAAGAGATTTTTAAAGAGGTTTATCGGTTGGAGAAGAACTAAAATAGGGAAGAAAATCGCCTTTATTACCTCGTACTACGGTCCTGTTTTTTTACCTATTTCAACAGAAAATCCAGGTAGTTGGGGTTTTCTAAAAAAGTGTTATATTTATCTGCTTAAGCATCAAATATTAAGTTTCTTTAAACGTGTTAATTATGGTAAAGCTCCGTACAAAATATTTAGTTGGACTTCTATGTTCAGTAATGACCCAAGCCGCTGTGGCTCAAGAACCAACAAAACCAACTTACGAAAACAAAGTTTTTGAGAACGGTGGTAAATATTATGTTCAGAAATCTCTTCCAATTTATTTGAACTTTTCTACTGCGCCTGGTGGCAAGGAATATCCTTTAAAAAGCGAACAGCATCCAGAAGATGCAAATCCAATGTATTTGGACACGGAAGGAATAAATTACATTCGAAGCAAATGGGCTGTCGATCCAAAAACCGGAAATACAATTTCTCCGCAACGCGAAGTATTAATGGAAATGTATGCAGACGGTTTAGCACCAAACACTAGCTTAAAGTATTCAGGAGCTCCAAGGTATAATAATGGTAGCGTTACTTTTTTTGGAAAAGGGTTAAACTTTAGTTTGTCTGCCCGAGATGGAGTATCGGGAGTTTTAGAAACACAGTATGCCTTAAATGCAGATTATAAAAAATATAGCTCAGAGGTTCCTGTTGCCAAAGAAGGCTCCAATACCTTATACTACTATTCTGCTGATCAAGTTGGAAATGCAGAAAACACAAAATCCAACGCTTTTACTCTTGACTTAACCCCTCCGAGTTCGTCACATACTATTGTAGGAATTGTTTACAACAACAACATTATTGCCCCAAGCACTAAGTTTAGTCTAAGTACAACTGATAACCTGTCGGGTGTTAGAAGTGTAGTCTATACTTTCGACAGTCAGGAGAACCGGTCTTACGTTCCAAATATATCTGTAAACTCTTTACCTGATGGAGACCATACACTTCATTATTATGCAACAGACAATGTGGAAAATGAAGCAACTAAAAAAAGTTTTGCTTTTTACTTAGATAAAATTGCTCCTGTGGTTACGTCAAAAGTTGTTGGGGATCAGCACCAAGGAAAATACCTTTATGTGTCATCAAGAACTAAAGTAAACTTATCTGCGACTGATAACAAAGCCGGAGTAAAACAAATTTACCAAAGGTTAGATGGCGATGGTCAAAGTAACTACTCCAATGACTTTAGTGTACCAAATGAATTAGGATTGCATTATATCCGATATAGAGCTGAAGACAATGTTGAAAATATGGCGGCTAACAAAACGTTAACCGTGTTTATGGATAACAAAGCCCCTGAGACAGGAATTGTATATGGATCTCCTCAGTTCTTCCACAGAGACACCTTATTTATAACCAGTAAAACTCCTGTGACGCTAAAATACCGCGACGCACATTCAGGAATAAAATCAACAAGTTATAGTATTGATGGAGCGAGCAATACCGCTTACTCTCAATTTACCATTCCAGGAGAAGGAAATCACTCTGTGAGCTTTAATTCTATCGATAATGTGAATAATAACGAAGAGCAAAAGTCAAGTAGAGTTTTTGTTGATAATACAGCTCCTGAAATCTTCATCAACTTTTCAATTGAACCAATTGGGACTAAGAACGGATTAGCCCTTTACCCTAATTACGTAAGAATGTACGTAGGTGCAACGGACAAGCATGTAGGAACCGAAACAGTTCTTTACTCCATTGATGGTGAACCTTTGACGGAATATTCTTCCCCAAGAACCTTAGACATCTCAGAATTAAATCGATTCAAAAAGGTTAAAAAATACAAAGTGAGAATAGTTTCTAGAGATAAACTAGATAATGAATCTGAAAAAACGGTTGAGTTTTTTGTAGGAGAAAAGTAATAGCTCCCAACGAAGGAAACGTTATTCCACCTTAAGCTATTTCCACTTTCAATAGGATAGCCTCTTTATACGACTCTATGCTCTTCTTTGAAGAATGTAGAGTCGTTTTTGTTAGTATATAATTGCCCTTAGTTCATAGATAGGAAATGAACCCCATATCCATAAGATGCCCTATAAGCCTTGGCTTAAATTTAAAGTCAAGAAGAAATTACCTAAACTTTTAACTGCTCCATCTAGAAAATAAAAAAGCTCTTCTTTAACAATATAAAGAAGAGCTTTCTGAGTCAGTTAATACCGTCTTACCTTGTTAGCACAACCCGTCGGGTTTCGTTGCCAACTTTCAAGAAATACACTCCATTTGCCAATTCTGACAAATCCAATTGTACTTGGTTATTTGCAGTTTGCATGTCTCTCAACAATTTGCCTTCCATAGAAAGCAATTGAATTCTTTGCACAGCGTTACCGTCTGTTTCTATGGTGACTTGTCCTCTTGTTGGGTTCGGAAATACAATCACTTCATTTCGTTCAGAAACCACGTTGTTGATTCCTGTTATGTAAGGATTTCCCGGTGAACCGAATACTTGGAAAGTGTTAACCACCGCACCAGGAACCGCTAATGCAGAAGCAACCCAATTTGATCCAGCGTTGTTATCCGAGTTAAGCGCAGTTTGCAATTCGATAGAAGAACCGTTTCCTGCAGGACCTGAAGTTCCAACATTCGCAGGCCATGGTGTTCCACTTTCAAAATCGACAGAATCTATTGTTCTTCCAAAATTATCTACAATAGTAATGTCCTCTCCTCCATTAGATAAACCTCCTGAACTCCAAATGGCATCCGCATCTATTCCATATCTGTTTCTAAACGAAGAAGAATCAAATGCAATGACATAGTACTGTCCCGGTGTAATCGAGTCATTTGCTCCAAAAGTATGCGAAACACCTTCTACAAAAGAATATCCATTTAAATTGACAGTAGTTGAACCTGCGTTTGAAAATTCAATAAACTCAGAGGTATCTGTTCCACTTTCGGGACCATTGTAGTTAATTTCAGTAATCACCAAGTTAGCAAGGGCTCCAGGCTCTAAAACGGTCGCTGAGTCTGTAATTTGACAGCCATTTACATCTGTAACAATAACAGTGTAGGTACCTGCTCCGATGGAAGTCAAATCTTCTGTTATTGCTGCATTACTCCAGCTGTAGTTAAAGCTAGGTGATCCGCCAATTACTGTTAAATCAATAGCACCATCTGTTGCTGCTGTTGCCGAAGTGTTCGTTACTGCAAAGGTCAACTGCAATGGTGTCGGTTCCACTATTACAACTGAATCAATAGCTGTTACAGTACCTACAAGGTCAGATACAGTTACCACATACGTTCCTGGAACCAATCCACCAATAGAGTCTGTTGTTGCCATGTTACTCCACATGTAGCTGTACGTTCCCGAACCTCCTGATGCAACTACTTTTGCTGTTCCATCGGCAGCTCCAAAACAACTTACATTGCTTGAATCCGTCACCAATACGATAGCAGCAGGATCTGCAACAACTGCTGAGTCCACAATGGAACAACCGTTTGTATCGGTAATAGTAACGAAATATGTTCCTGCTGTTAAAGCACTATTGTTTGACGTCGTTGCACTATTGCTCCAAGCATAGGTGTATGCAGGAGTACCACCGGATACAGTCGCACTAATGGATCCATCAGATCCACCAACTGTTGTAGCATCTACAACCGTAAATGTTGCTGACAATACTGTAGGCTCCGTAATAGTTCCTGCAGCTATTGAAACGCATCCTAAACTATCTGTAACGGTTACAGTATAAGAACCTGCCCCAACTCCTGTAATAGAACTTGAACCAGTAAATAGTCTTACGTTATCAAATCCTGCGTAATCAGAGCCACCGTTTTGACTTGCTTGTAAACGAACTCTTACAAAAGTTGCTGTATCTGGTACATCTACTGTTACCGTTGTCCAAGCTTGAGTATTTTGGTTTAATGCTACACCTGTTGAATCCCAAGTTGTGCCATTGTTGAACTCTACTTGATATTGGATCGAATCTGAAGCATCAAACCCTACAGAATTATAATCAAAAGAGAACTTTACTCCGGTTTCAGCAGAAACATTGATTGGATCAAAAGTTAATGTGTGGTAGAAAGCTCCGCCACCATTTCCGTTTTCTAAATCTTGCATTCCCCAAAAAAGGTTGCCATTTGAAGCAGCACTAATATTTCCTGTAAACTCTTGAATTACAGCCCAAACATCATCACTTCCTGCTACGATTGAATCTCCCTCTGTGTTGTATGTAACCGGATTAACTCCAAAGTTCCACGTATCGTTTGTGGTCGATTCAAAACTCTGTGCTGCTAAGCTTCTATTTCCTGCATTCCAAGAATAATTTAAGTTTCCTGTTCCTCCTGTTGCAGTTGCGGTTAAACCTCCGTTCATTTGTCCGTTGCAAGCTACATTTGAATCTACAACTACATTTACTACAATTGCAGATGGTTGTGTAACCGTGAAACTAGCAGTTGCAGTAGTCGAGTTAGCATCAGTAACCGTTACGCTATAAGAAGCTGCAATCAACGTGTCAATATCTTGCAGTGTATCTCCGTTAGACCATACATATGAATAAGGCATCGCTCCGTTCGTCACGGTTAAATCAATTGCTCCATCGCTCGCTCCGTTGCAAGATATATTTGTAACCACTCCAGTCACAGCTATTGCTGCCGGTTCTGTGATGGTGCCACTTGCCAATTCAGTACAACCGTTTGCATCGGTAATTGTTGTAGAATAAGTTCCTGCACTCACGCCAGTTATAGAAGCTGTAGTAGCACTATTTGACCATAGATACGTATATGGCGAGGTTCCTCCTGTTGCCGTTACTGTTGCACCTCCATTTGTTCCGCCATTTATGGAAACATTTGAATCAACAGCCACATTTGCAACTAATAGATTTGGCTCAGAGATTGTTCCTGAGGATGTAGCTGTAATGTTAGCCGCATCCGTAATGGTAACGGTATAAGTCGCAGCTCCTACTCCTGTAATAGAGGCGGTAGTTGCTGCATTACTCCATGCATAAGTGTAAGGCGCTATACCTCCTGTTGCAGAAGCGGTAAGGCCTCCATCTGTATTTCCGTTGCACGTTGCATTTGAATCTACAGTTACGGTTAAGCTAATTGTAGTAGGCTGTGTTATCGTTACGCTTGAGCTATCATTGCAACCATTAGCATCAGTGATGGTTACAAAGTAATTTCCTGCACCTACTCCTGTTATAGAAGCAGTTGTTGCACTGTTACTCCATAAGTAAGTATAGTTAGGTGTTCCTCCGGTAGCAGAAGCAGTTGCGCCTCCATTGCTTCCACCGTTAAAAGTAACGTTAGAGTCAACAGCAGCGACAGATATTAGTGCAGAAGGCTCGGTGATCATCGCAGAAGCACTATCTATACAGCCATTTGCATCGGTTACCACGAAAGTAAAGCTTCCTGCAGCGACTCCGGTTACAGCTGTAGTTGTAGCAAAAGGAATGGAGCTTGTTGCTGTAGTCCAAGCATACGTGTAAGGTGCGGTTCCTCCAGTTGCTAACCCGGTAGCTCCACCGTCTGTAAAGCTATTACAACTAACTAAAGAGTCCACTGTTGAAGAAACAACCAAATTAGTTGGTTCTGTAATAACAACAGAATCTGTTGCAGTTAAGGCAGCACCATCGGTAACGGTAACAAAGTAAGTACCCGCAGAGAGACTGTCAATTGTCGCCGAAGTATCTCCGTTACTCCATAAATAAGAATAAGAACCGTTTCCTGAAATAATGGACGCACTGGCTCCGCCATTTAAGAGGCCATTACAAGTTACATTAGAGTCTATTGCAGTTGAAATAACCAAAGGCGAAGTACAAGGGGCTTTTACACCAGGGTTTGCAAAAATGGCAAAACCAGCTATAGTATCTCCTGTTGCTGAGGTAGCCGCGCTCCAGTTCGCACCATCGCTATTATCTGCAAGTGAGTCGCAAAGTACAATACTTGCTCCACCGCCGTCAGGCTCTCCTGCAGAACTTCCAGAAGGCCAAGAACCTCCATCGTCGAAATCAACTGAATCAACAGTTCGTCCAAAGTTGTCTAAAATTAACAGTAGCTCCCCACCGTTAGATAAGCTTCCTCCTGTCCAAGCGCCATTGGCGGTGAACCCGAATTTATTTGAAAATGTCGTTGAGTCTGTTGCAAGTAAGAAGTATCCTCCCGGCAAAATAGAATCTGTGGCAGAAAAACTAAAAGTAAAACCTGTAATGGAATACCCACCCAAATTAACCGTAGTGTTTCCTGCATTCAAAATCTCTACAAACTCTGTACTGTCTTGATTAGATTCAGGTCCGTTATAGTTTATTTCTGTGATAATTAAGTTTGCCAAAGCCGGTGGGGCAAAAGCAAAACCCGGAGTTCCATAAACCTGCTTTCCGTTTTCAATAACTCCTGCAATTGCCGTAGGAGAAGCTACCCAGCTGGAAGCAACACCATTGTCAGCCGTTAAGTCTACTAGCTCAATGGATGGACCGTCACCATCTGGAGTAATTGGGCTTGTAGGCCATGGGGAAGAGTCGGCATAGTCCACCGAGTCAATTGTGTTTCCTAAATTATTCTTTAATACCAGTTGCTCGCCACTGTTCGATAGGTTGTCCCCGCTTGCCCATTCGTAAGCGGTAAGGCCGTAAACATTACTTATGGCAGAAGAGTCTCTAGCAATTAACAAATAAGCTCCTGAATTAATAGTTACTGCAGGAAAAGTGTATGAAATTCCCTGAGATACGGTATAGCCGTTCATGTTAATAGCATTGGGACCATTGTTATAAAACTCAATGTATTCCATCGTGTCTGCAGCAGCAGCAGGATTATACATGATCTCAGTTATCACTAAGTTAGCTATTGGTGGCGTGCTATATGCCATTCCTGGAGTACCATAAACCTGTAATCCATTTTCCAATACTCCCGCAATTGCCGTTGGTGAAACCACCCAATTAGAACCTAAACTATTGTCGGTAGTGATATCTACCAACTCAATCGATGGTCCATCTCCGTCGGGAGTTGGTGGTCCTAATGGCCAAGGCGAAGCGTCATCGTAATCCACAGAATCGATGGTGTTACCTAAGTTATCTTTTAAGACGAGCTGCTCGCCACTGTTACTTAAATTATCGCCACTCGCCCACTGAAAAGCAGTGGCTCCGTATACGTTACTAAGTGCCGCTGAATCTCTAGCAACCAAAACGTAATCACCTGGATTTACCGTTGTGGAAGGGAAAGTATAGGTAATCCCTTGCGAAATGGTGTAACCCGTTAAATCTACAATAGAAGTTCCTTGATTGTAAAATTCTATGTACTCCATGGTGTCTGCTGTTGCGGCAGGATTATACATAATTTCTGTTATAACCAAACCGCTAGCGGCTGCAGGACATGGACTTGTTGTGTGAGCGCCTAAAGAATCAGTCGTATTTTGAGGAAAAACATCCCATTCTGTTGAACCAATCGACCAATCTGTTTGACCTTGAAATACCGTTGTTTTTCTAACTAGTGTGAATTCACCCGTTGCTCCTGTACCAACGGTCCAGTTAGAACCCGGATCAACCCCAATCTCTCCAATAATATCCAAAGTGTCACCGGTAGAAATTTTAACCAAATAAACGGCGTCGTCTCCGTTGTAAAAGGTCAACGAGTGAAGTGTGTCTGATACCGCCGTTATTCCTGCAATTCCAGAAGCGTTACCAATAATATACACTCCCTTACTAGCAATTACACCTTGCGGTAGAAATGTTGTTGAAGGCGAAGTCGCTCCATTATTATTTCTGTAAACTGCATAATCAGTTAAATCTATTGCTGCACCAGTAGGATTATAAATCTCTAGTGCTTTATTATTTGACGAGCCCTCAATGTATTCTGAAAAGAATAGGTCTGAACATTGTCCAGATGCTCCTTGGGCTAAAATTGAGAATGATACTATAAACAGTAATCTGATTTTATTCATGTTGCTTAATTTTTTGCAAAGTTACTTCGAAAAACGAAGCACTGATATTACCAATAAGTTAAGTTTAAATTGAGTTCATGTTCTCTAGAATATATTGCGCACGCTCTAACAATTGCGCTTTTTGTTCCGGATCTTGCTTTTTCCAGTTGGCCACCATCATACCCATGCGGTGATTCTTTTCCCATTTGTCTATGTGGCGATCTATAAAATTCCAGTAAAGCGAATTAAACGGACAAGCTTTTTCTCCAACCTTTTCTTTCTTGGAATAATAACAGCCACTGCAATAGTTGCTCATTTTATCGATGTAATTGGCCGAAGAAACGTAAGGCTTTGTGGCAACCAAACCTCCATCTGCCCATTGGCTCATGCCTCGGGTGTTGGGAAGTTCAACCCACTGAATGGCATCTACATAAATTCCCAAATACCAATCGTCCACTTGCTGCGGATCTATTCCGGCTAGCAGTGCAAAGTTTCCGGTAACCATTAAGCGTTGAATGTGGTGTGCGTAAGAATAGTCTAACGATTGTTGAATGGACTGTCGCATGCAGTTCATTTTCGTTTTCCCGTTCCAATAAAATTCTGGAAGAGGGTTGGTGTGATTCAATTGGTTCTCGTTTTCGTAGTCAGGCATTTTTGCCCAATAGATACCGCGCATGTATTCTCTCCAACCGATTATTTGCCGCACAAAACCCTCCACTTGAGAAATGTCAATGGAATCTTGGTTCTTCTCCCATTGCTCAATTACCCTATCTACTACCTCTTTTGGCGAAAGAATTTTGGAATTCATTAAAAACGAAAGTCTGGAGTGGTATAGGGTCCATTCTCCGACGGCCATTGCGTCTTGAAAATCTCCAAACAGTGGAAGGCACTCTTCCACAAAGAAACCCAACATCTCTTCTGCTTCACTTCGGGTTACCGGCCAAATAAAGTTCTTCGCATCTATGTTGCCAATGGTTTTAACCTCCTTCTCTTCTAGCATTTTCACTATATCCGAGACGTCTCTTTGAAATAACTTGGGCGAGATTGGCTTATGGTTCTTAGGTAGTTTTTTTCTATTGGTTTGGTCGAAGTTCCACTTTCCTCCTACTGGCTTTTCGTCAGAATCTAAAAGCACTTGGTGCTTTTTTCGCATTTCTCGATAAAAGCTTTCCATAAGCCAGCCTTTACTTTTCTTCTTATCGAACAGCTCTTTCATTTCCAGCCTTTCCGTGTAAAAGTGCTCCGAGCTAACCGCTTTTACCTCAACAGACAACTCTTCGTGTAAATTCCCCAACTCTTGATCTAAACGATATTCATCAGGCTGCTGATACTCTACCTGCTCAAACTCGTTTTTGGATACAATTCTTTTTAAATTTTTTGTGAAGCTTTGATCGTTATCAGAATCGTCTAATCGCAAATAAATAACTTGATGCCCTTTTTCCTCTAACTGCTCTGCAAAAGACCGCATACCAACAAAAAATGAAACCACCTTTTGGATGTGATGCTTTACGTAGTCCGTTTCAGACCTCAACTCCATGAGCATGTAGGTTATGTTTTCATTCTTTTCGGAGTACCAGCTGTGGTTTATGTTGAGCTGGTCTCCCAGCACAAGGCGTAATATTTTCTTCATAGAAACTAAACCTAAGGTAAAAGAAGAAAGTTTTAATTGAATGAACATTTTTTTATTCACAGGTGTTCCACTTGACCAATCCGAACAACTATGATAATTGGAATAGATTATGGAGCAAAAATGGCGGGAACCACCGTTATAGCTCGAATGTATGATCATAATAAGGTCGATTTCTTTGCTTCGGCAAAGAATCAAGATGCGGACCAATTTATAAAAGATTTTATTGCTTCTAACGAAGATGTTTGGCTAGCATATTTAGACGCTCCTTTATCCTTACCAAAAGTTTACACCGAAAAAGGAACAGAAGGAAATTACTTTTACAGAGAAGCAGATAAAGAAACTGGAGCTATGTCGCCTATGTTTTTAGGTGGACTAACCGCCAGGGCAATGAAACTTTCCGTAGAACTTACAAAAATGGGTGTTAAAGTGGTGGAAACCTATCCCTCTAAATTGGCTGAAGTGTTGAAGCTAAAGGATAAAAACTACAAAAAAGACAGACATCAAATTGCTGCTCTTTGCGAAGAGTTAAAAGAAGTAAGCGGGTTCATGTTTGACAATGAACAAGTAGAAACTTGGCATCATTTCGATTCTCTACTGTGTTTATATTCTGCAAAACGTCATGAAATTCAAGCATCTATGGTTTTTGGAACGGTAGAAGAGGGAACTATTACCGTTTAGACTTTACAACTTCCTTGTGGTATTTGCTCGGCACTACCAACATTCCAAAACATTCTCCCTCCCCTTTTCCTAGGTGCTTGTGATGCACTTTATGAGCCTTTCGTATGGCCCGAAAATAAGCGTTATCCGTGCGTTTAAACCAACTTAGTCGTTGATGAATGAATATATCGTGCACTGCAAAATAGGCCATTCCATAAAGTAAAATACCTAAACCCATAGAAATTCCGTATTCAAAAACTCCTTCGCCCCAAGCAATTACCAAGCCTGTGCTTATAGCAGCATAAAAAATAAAAAACGTATCATTTCGCTCTAGCCATCCCTTTTGAGGTTGATGGTGGTCCTTGTGCAATACCCAAAGAAAACCGTGCATGATGTACTTGTGGGAAAACCACGCCATAAACTCCATGACAAAAAAGGTAACGGCAGTAATAAGTATGTGAATGAATATATTCATGGTGGCAAATTTACATCCTAGGAACGTAACAATTAAGAACGAATTTTGTTAAACTTTCATGAAAAATGAATTACAACGCCTTTTTTTAATTTTTCTGGCGGCCATCGCCGTCTTTGTCGTCTTGTATGCTTTTTGGGGACCACAAGGGAAAAAAATTAATTTAAAAGAAATTGAATTTAGCACCACTAATTCTAGTGAACTATACTTCAAAAACATTCGATCTTATTTTTACGACAAAGAAGAAAACGCTGACGCAAAGTTTGTGCTGTATCGAATTAACAGCCGAGAAAAAGACAGTAGTAAACTAAAGTTGAATTTCTTATTAGTAAACAACTGGTCCATGAACGAGTGTTATCTCATAGCAGAATCTAATAAAGAAAACCCTAGTTTAAAATGGAAACTAGAAGAAGAGGTTGGAAGCATAGAACTGGAGGGAGAAAACAACCGTGCGCACTTTATATTTGGTGCAGAGCTTTTTGAACAATTGGATAGAAGTGCTGATTTGTGGTGGATCGATTCAGGTGCAGAAAAGGTACTTACTGAGGAAGAAAAATCCTCACTCAAAACAAGTTTGAAGGACTATTTTAAATTGGTAGGTAAGTTGAGGTAAGGAGTCTTACTAATTGCCCAGATTTTTATTTACCACCCAGATTGCGTCGTCCCGGAGCGTTTTTTCTACCGATTCATTTCTTCTAATGGCCTTTTCCTTTATTTGGCCATACCACTTTGGAGTAGACTTTATAGCAACCATTATTCTTTGTACCTCAGCTTCATAATCAAAGTTAATTAACCACTCGTTTTTTACCTTATTCATAATTAAAGCGTCCTTCATTTGTGGTATGGTGTACCCAAGCACCGGTGCAATTTCTGTGGCTCTCTTATTAATTTCAGGGTCTGCAGAAAGTTTATCGTAGAGCGGTTGCTTCTCTGCGTTTACGATGTTTTTTCCAGTGAAATGATCGTAAACTTCATCTATAAAGTCATAACCCGTCATTTTTAGGTTTTCCTCCGTCATTTCTACTATTACCAAGTCCCTTTTCTGTAACTCCAATCCCAAATCTAATTCTTGTGTTTTAATGTGGTACTTTTTTAACCGGTCGGGCCAACCAACTGTTTTGTGATAGTACCAAAGGTTTGAGTGCTGTGAAAAAACGGAATCTAAAACAGGATAAAACCCATAAAAACTTTGAATAAAACTATCGCCAACACCAAGTAAATTTGGCTTGGTTTGCCGACTATTAACAAACTTAACGGTTGGGTAGTGGAGTACGTCGTCTGAAATATTCCAAAGCAAATTCATCGCTTCTCCAATGTCGTAGTCTGTGTATCGGTAGTTTAGAATAGTCTCTTCTCCTTTGCCGAGCTCTATCGACGGAACGTTTAGCCTTAATTCTGTGGATAAATACTCCATTAAAGTGTCTGTTATTTTTGCAACCGTATTACCAGACCAATGAACTCCATTTTTAGGAAAAACAGGATAGTCAAAGTAGCTTTCGTCCTCTAGGATAATCTTCTTAGCATCAAATATTCTTATGTTTCTTTCACTTACTCCTTTCACAAAATAATCGTAGTTGGTTATGCCTGAGTTATACATGGAAAAATACTTGGATGGAATTTGATCTTTGTAGACAGAGGCTTTGCTAGGAGCTACCATAAAAACAAATGGGATTCCATTCTTACGCAGGGAGTCGCTGATAAATTTGGCTTTATCGAGCATTTCATCCATTTTCTCTTTGCCCACAAAATCAGAACCCAGATAAGATTTTATGTCTCCTTCCGTGATCAGCACGTTTTCGCCACAAACGATGGTTCCGTTCGCATTTGCTTGATCGAATACCGAATAGTTGAGTTGGTTGTTTATTCGAATCAGCCAGTTTCTGCAACCGAGCTCATTCTGCCAAAACCGATCCATAGAACTTTGAAATGACCCATTCCTCAAATTATTTAAACTCAAAACTGGCAGTTCCACGTTCTGTTTTTTATACTCCCCGCTTAGGGGCTCCTCGTTCAATACATTAAACTTGTATTGAACAAGCGGTATCAACAACGCACCAACAATGCTAATGTAGAAGACTCGTAATATGTTGCGAAGTACCTGTTTCAAAACCTAAAATAAATAAAAGGATTAAAGCCTGAACCGGCTAGGTTGGCAACTGAAACGCTGATTAAAAATACACCAACAATGGTTTTTGACAATTGGCTTGAAATACTTACTGAATCAACAAACCGCTGGTAGCCTCCCGCAATTCGGTTAAATAGAAACAAGAAGCTAAGCAAGATGGCAATTGCCAATACCCTGTAGAACTTGGCACTCACAAACAGGTGAACGCTAGAAAAGTCAAAAGAAAATAGAGCTGTGTAATACGTCATTGCTTCTGCGAAGTTCTCTGAACGGAATAAGACCCAACCGAGCATCACCAGAAAAAAGGTTAGTACAACTCTTCCAAGTTTTCCTATGGGCTTCGTAAAGCGATTCAAAAATAGTCGATCAAAAATTAAGAAGACTCCGTGGTAGGCACCCCAAAGCACAAAGTTCCAAGAGGCGCCGTGCCAGAACCCCGATATGATAAAGACAACCCATAAGTTTAAATATAACCTTCCGGTGCTACCAACTCTGTTTCCTCCTAAAGGAATGTACAAATAATCCCGCATCCAACTACCTAAAGTTATGTGCCATCGCTTCCAAAACTCTGTTATACTCTGTGCAACGTATGGACTGTTGAAGTTCTCGGGAAACTTAAACCCCATCAACCTACCTAAACCAATAGCCATATCCGAATATCCTGAGAAATCAAAGTAAATTTGAAAGGTATAGCAAACTATTCCTAACCAAGCGATAGACGCGTTCAGATCTACTGCTTCCAAGTTAAAAATAAGGTCTGCCTTTTCTCCCAAAACATTGGCAATAATTACTTTTTTTGCCAACCCAATGGCAAATCTATAAATCCCGTAAATTCTGTCATTGTAATCGCTGAACTTCCGGTGGTGCAGTTGATCTGCTATTTCATTGTATCGAACAATAGGTCCGGCAATGAGTTGGGGGAACAACATGATATATAATGCATAGTCTCTCAAACTTTTTAACGGCGGTGCAGTTTTTCTATAGATATCGATGGAATAGCTGATTTTTTGAAAAGTAAAAAAGCTAATTCCTATCGGTAAAATAATGGTCGCAATTTCATACGTATTGCCTTCTCCCAATAGTTCGTTTAGATTATCTACAAAGAAGTTAAAATACTTGTAGTACAGTAGAAACGACAAGTTAAACAGGATAGAAACCCACAACAAAACCAAGCGTTTGGTAGAGCTAGACAGAGCAATCAGATACACCAAGTAATAGTCTACAATGATACTGGCAATGGCAATTAAAATAAAATCAGGTGCTCCCCAAAAGTAGAAAAGCAAACTAGCGAGCAAAGCAAAGCCATTCTTATATCGGTCGCTAATTAAATGGTAACCAAGTAGAAAAAAGGGCAGAAAAACAAAAAGGAATACGAGACTACTGAATACCACTGAATAGACTATTTCTTGTGCGCTAAAATACCACGTTTTTAGCAGCTGTGAGCTTTCTTAAAGTGCTTTTAACCTCCATTTATTGATTCTGCTTGAATCTAACGATAATGAAAATATATTCTCAAAAGGTCTAAAGGTGCTTTCAGAAAATCAAGAAGTCCAATTTTAGACCCAGCAACATCTTCCCATTTTTTTAAGGGAACCTCAACAATTCTACCTTCAAAGTCTGCGTAACTTTTCTTCAGTCTGAACAACAACTCTACATCAAACAGCCACTTCGAGGAAAAGGGTTCTTTGAATAAGGTTAATACAGCATCTTTATGAATCAATTTCGCGCCGCACTGTGTATCGTAAATTGGCAATTGCAGCATGTTACTTACAATTGTCGCAAAAACTCTTCCAACATAATGCCTGCTTAGCTTTCGTTGAATGTCTGTTGAACCCAGTAGCTTTATTCTGCTACCCATTACCATATATGGAGGAGGTGTTTTTTGAGTATATCGAAATAGCCTAGGAATCTCCTCTAGCGGAGTCGCCAAGTCGGCGTCAAAATAACCGAGATATTCATGTCCTAATTCACTTGATAAGAGCATACCTTGTCGAATAGCCTCTGCTTTGCCTGCATTTTGTTTTAAATCTAGAACTTTAACATGGTCCTCAAACTTGTTTCCTAATTCTGTTAGAATCTCTAGTGTGTTGTCGGAACTGCCATCGTTTACAAATAAAAATTGTAATCCTTTCGCCTCAGGCAAACTGAACGTTTTTTCAAACGCTTTGATGTCAAGTCGGAACTCTTCGTTGTAGCAAGGAATGATGACCAATAAGTTCATTCGTTAAAATTACTTTATATAAGCGCAAAACCAGACAAAAGAAAGTGGAATGCTTCTTTCAACAAAAAAGTAACTACACCTCTATTTTTAGAGTAATATTTTTATTTTTTAACACTTTAATTCCTAGAGTAATCAATAGTAGAGGTAGTAAAAATGTCAACCTTCCTTGGTAACGAGGTATTACGTTGGACAAGGTTGCAGTTACAAATGCATTAACCAACAAGTACAAAAAGATGGTTAAAACGAAAAGCCGGTCCGCGCTGCTCAATCGTTTCCAATATTTAAAGAAAAGGACAATGATTAGGATTAAGGAAATATTGAAGACGAACACCTCTTTCATCGTGGACGATTTAAACTCCAACGTCTTATCGTGCTGAGTTGCATTTTGATATTGATAAAGGTCGTCTTCGTAGTATTTCTTAATTATGTGTTCTAATGACACTGGTGGAAGTGACGATTGCTCAAAAGTAAAAAACTGCTTCAGTGTACCCGTTAATGCCAATGCAATAAAGTCAAGGCGGTACTCTTCCTCTGAAAGAATATCTTTTATCAGTTGACCATAAGCTTCATTTTTAACATCCCAGCAATTCGTCCAATGTTTATCTGCGCAAGGTCCGTCATACAATGGACTATTATTGGAGTATAAGTAAACTCCGGCAGCAGGCCACTGCTCAAACTGATCTATATAATTGCAAAGATTCGCATATGGTGGGTTAAAGTTGGAGTCTCCACAGTGTTTTTTTAAGTATCGATTTGCGATTCCACTTTCAATGTATCGAGTGGCAAGGATAATGTTATTTGTCCGTGAAACTTTGAAGCCTCCATTGTAATCGTGCTTTCCATCGTTGCTGTAATTTATAGTCGCCAATACTAATAAACTGGTAACCGATAACCCTGCTACGTAAGCAACTCTTCGAAGTCGGCTTTTAAATGCTTGTTTCTGAAAGAATAAAGAGTAAAAAAAGACGAGGGCCGCCGTTCCTGCAACCAATGGAATATGAGATAAGTGAACTCCCATGGAAAGGATTAGTATGATCGATAACAATACCAAATGTAGCTTCTCTTTTTTGGGTAGAGTCAACAAAAAGAACAGCGTCAAAACGGCAATGGAGGCAAATATATCTGCAATTACGAGGCTGCAATAATAACCAATGCCAGTGCCGGCCGCCAATGTAATGGCCAGAGCAGCTTGAACCCAAACTGGGTTTTTAGCTTTCACAACAAACTTTCCGACCAAGAAAAGCAAGTAGTTAAATAAAATGGATTGCATGATGATCACAAGCCATATGCTCCAAGACAAGCTGATGTGCCGTACAAAAAGACCATACAATAGTGGCCGATCAACAGGAACATAACCAGAATGACCTGAACTAAGGTAAGTTCCTGAGTCGGAAAAAAATATCGGGTATCCGTTTGTTAATGCAGGTATCAATAAAGCAAATACCGATATAAGCAAAAGCATTACGTTTATAAGGCTGGCTCTATTTACTTTAAAAACCATGTGTTAACTGCTTTTTGTGGATATATATTTTGTGCATTTTATTTCAATTCTACTCTTACCCTCTTCTTCCCGTGAATGTTTTCTTAATTTTTTGAACTCGCTTGTATTTATTCAAAATAGCTTTTTGCCAATTGCTACAAATTTTTTT
>Ga0307934_1000093_pt1 | contig 68775 bp, 30 predicted proteins | sample OrgLakmetageno90_FD_201838 | JGI IMG/M metagenome (GOLD analysis project Ga0307934, IMG submission 201838) | Saline water microbial communities from Organic Lake, Antarctica - #90 | ecosystem: Environmental > Aquatic > Non-marine Saline and Alkaline > Saline | place: Antarctica: Organic Lake...
CAAACATTATAAAGTACAAAATAAGAAAAAATGTACCTAGAGGACTTTTATTATTTTTTAGAAATTCAAAAAATTTGAAATTTTTAAATTTTTTAAACTTTCATAAAATAAAAATAGTAACTGACACTAAATTATCACAAGTTAATTTAGTAGGAAACGTTAATAATTTATTTGAGTTCTCAAATATAAAAGCTTTCATTATTTCAGATAAATCAAAAGATATTACAATAAAATCGAACTTTCAAATCCAAAATAGTTATATATTAAATTTCGGGTTAAATTTATTATTTCTGAAAAAATTTGATGTATTTTCCAAAGAATCTTATTTATTGTTCAACGATGTTAAATTATTTAACTCCTTTTTGAAGTTTAATAAGACTATTTTAGTTAAAGTGTTATTAAATAAGGCTTTTATGACAAATTTCGTAATTAATACCACTATAAATAAAAAAATGGATTACAAAAATACAAACTTCTATAATTATTCCAATCTCCAATTATTAGGTAAGAATAAACAATCTTTGAATTATTTAAAAGGAAAAATAAAATTAAAAATGTTAAAAGACGAAACATTAATAGATTATTTTAAGAATACAAAGTTTGATATTTTAATGAAAAATACAAACTTTTTATTGTATAATAAACGTGTTTATAGGTTATTTTACTTTATGTATTATTATGAAAAGTTAAAACAGAACAGTCTTTCAATAAATTTTATTATAATTAAAATAATAAAAATGTACATCAATTTTTTTGATTATAATAAATTTAATACATAATGTTAGATCTTTTTAATAGTTTTATTACTTTTAGGTTGATAAAAAAAAAGTTAAACTACAATTATCGTAGAAAAATAATATGAAAAGAGCGTCCTTTAGTAAAGTGTCCTCAAAAAAAAGGAATTTGTTTAAAATTTATAGAACGTTCACCCAAAAAACCAAATTCAGCAAAACGAAAGTTAGTTTTAGTCCGATTATCTAATAAGCGTAGGATTTATGCTACAATACCTGGAGGTAAGAACCATAATCTTCAAGAACATTCTTTAGTTTTAATTAGAGGAGGGCGTTCTAAAGATGTTCCCGGGCTTCGATATAAATTGGTACGTGGAGTTTATGATTTAGAAGGCCTTTCTGGAAGAAAAAGTAGTCGTTCTAAATATGGAGTCAAAAAAGTATAATTCAAATGTGATTATTTTTAGGTAAAAAATATGATTCAGAAACAAAATTTAGTAAAATGTTACAAAATTTATTTGGATATGGAAGACATCATTCTTTAGAAGTTTGTTGTAACTTGGGCATAAGCCCCAAAGTAAAATTGAAAGACCTAAAATTATTTTTAGAAACTTACTCGTCTTCTAAAAATATAAATTCCTTTCAAAAAAAATTAGAAGATAACATTAAACAAAATAAAGAATATTTGTTTGACAATGATTTAAAAAAATTATTGAATAACAGATTAGAGTTTTTAAAGAAAGTAAAAAATAGAAGAGGAATTAGACTTTCTCTAAAACTCCCTGTAAGAGGCCAACGTACTCAGACAAACGGCAAAACAGCAAAAAAGTTTAAAGGATTTTATTAATAAATGTATTTGTTCATGTAGCTCAATGGTAGAGCAGAAGACTGAAAATCTTTGTGTTGATGGTTCAATTCCATTCTTGAACAGCAAAATAAGAAGCGGTGGCTGAGTGGTTAAAAGCGGTAGACTGTAAATCTATTGAGAAAATTCTCTACATTGGTTCGAATCCAATCTGCTTCATTTTTTATAGTATTGTTATATATGTAAGTTTATTAATTTAATTAGTAAAAAAACAAAAAAAAACAAAAAAAAATGTATTTATTATTATTAAGTATTCCATTTTTAAATTTCATTTTACTAAGTTTATTTAGTAAAAACGTATGATTGAAAAATATCTTTAATTTCGTTATACAGTCTAAATTTTTTCTTTTAGTCTTAACTTTTATAGTTTTTGATGAAATTATTTTTTCTGATTTATCTAGTTTCTTAAATGTTATGATATGATTTCAATCAGAAATTCTAACTATATATTGAGGCTTCGAATTTGATGGCTTAGTAGGCATAATGTTATTAGTAGTTTCATCTATTTCATCTTGTGTGCATATATATTCTTTAGAGTATATGGGAGAAGACCCACATTTGCGAAGGTTTTTGTCTTATATAGCTTTATTTACTTTTTTAATGTATATTTTAATTAGTGCAAACAATTTGATTCAACTATTTGTAGGTTGAGAAGGTGTAGGATTATCTTCCTATTTATTAATCAACTTTTGGTATAATAGATTACAAGCTAATAAGGCAGCTTTAAAAGCAATGATAGTTAATCGTATAGGAGATATAGGATTAGCTGTAGGAATTTTTTATTTGTTTAACTTTTTTGGAACAGTTGAATATGATATTTTAGCAGTATTAAATGACACTCATAGCAATATAATGTTCAAAGTTGGCTCTTTTCAAATAAGTCAAATAGATTTAATATGTTGTTGTTTATTAGTAGGAGCAATAGGTAAATCTGCACAAATAGGTTTACATGTTTGATTACCAGATGCTATGGAAGGGCCTACTCCAGTTTCTGCACTTATACATGCAGCTACAATGGTTACAGCAGGAGTATTCCTTATTTGTAGAATTTCTTTTTTATTTGAAAATTCTTTATTTTCTTTTTTTTTAATTTGTATAGTAGGAAGTTTGACAGCATTTATGGCGGGTACTATCGGCTTAGTTCAAAATGATTTAAAAAAAGTAATTGCTTATTCTACTTGTAGTCAACTTGGGTACATGGTTTTAGTAAGTGGTATAGGAGGGTATAAAGAAGCAATGTTTCATTTAACAACACACGCATTTTTCAAAGCAGGTTTATTTTTAGGAGCAGGGAGTTTAATACACGCTGTAAGCGATGAACAAGATATGAGAAAATTAGGAAGTTTACACTCTTTTATACCTTTCACTACAATTGTAATGATGATTTGTTCTTGTTCTTTATGTGGTATGCCTTTTTCTGCAGGCTTTTTTTCTAAAGATTTTATTCTAGAATCTGCAGGAAGTTATGAAAGCACAGAAAGTTTCTTTATTTATTGAATAGGATTTTTAACAGCCATTTTAACAGCAGTATACAGTAGTAGATCTTTATATTCTAGTTTTTATGACGAAGTTCAAGGTTTAAAAAAAGTTTATGAAAATATACACGAGGGCACTATTTTAATGTTAGCTCCTTTATTTTTTTTAGTTCTTTCTGGTACTACATACGGCCAATTATTATTTGAAATATTCTTGGGTTATGGAAATGATATTTGATTATTTTTGGGTAATTTTAAAACAAAAGATTCTAATTTTTTTTCAGCCGAATTTTTAGATGTATACTTTAAACAAAATCTATTTTACTTAGTGGTACTCTCTATTACTTTTTTCTTCATTTTAATTTTTTTAATATGAAAAAATGTATTATGAGAGTCTAGCCTCAATAATTTCGTAATGAACACAGGTTTATATCATTTTTTTAACAAAAAATGATATTTTGACAAAATCTACAACAGTTATATAAATAGTAACATAAGTTATTTAGGTTATAACGTAACCTATCAAAATTTAGATAGAGGATTATTTGAAGATTTAGGTCCTACAGGATTTAGTAATAATATATATTATATTGCTACTAAAATAAAACAAGTATATTTTGGAATTTTATATCAACATCTTTTATTACTAATTTTATCTTTTAGTATAATTTTTGTATTTTTTTTAAGTTTCAACAATTTTTTTTAATTTAATTGTGGTATTAGTTGATTGGTCCAACGTATGGCGAGACCTATCGTACATGGTAATGGCCGCTAAATTAATCGGTGCAGGAGCTGCTACAATAGGTCTCGCTGGTGCTGGTGTGGGTATTGGAAATGTCTTCGGATCTTTAATCGAAGGTGTCGCAAGAAACCCTAACCAAAAAGATGAATTATTTCGTTTCGCAATTTTAGGTTTTGCTTTAACAGAATCTATTGCTTTATTCGCTTTAATGATAGTCTTTTTGATCCTATTCTCTTTTTAATCATGACTTACCAACATATAATTATATTTGGAGTGTCTATGGGAATAACTTTAATAGTATACGGTTATTTTTTTTAACCTTTTTACTATCTATTAATAAAAATTATCTATTTTAATATTTTAAATTTAAATGTATATTTTTATTTACTTAATATTCGTATTAAATTATTTTTTAACAAATATCAATTTAGAACAAATGACTAGTTGACAATTTGGTTTTCAAATACCAGCTTCTCCTTCAGCAGAAGGAATTTTAAATTTCCATCATGATCTTTTTTTAATCTTATTAATAATTTTAGGTGTAGTATTTTGAGCTATATATATTTGTATTTCTATGTGAAATTCAGAAAAAATTAGACAACCTATTTATTATTTTTCTCATGCTTCCGTACTTGAAATGATTTGAACTATAATACCTGCTATAATTTTAACTCTAATAGCAGGACCTTCTTTCGTATTATTATATTCTATTGATGAAATCATAAGTGCTTTAATTTCTTTTAAAGTAATAGGTCATCAGTGATATTGATCTTACGAAAACATAAGCTATGATTTCTTATTTGAAGAATTACAATTATTCAATGGGATAATTGACAATAAAGCATCAACTGAAAAATTAGAATCTTTGAACAATTTTCAAAACTTTGTAAATAAGTATATAAGAACTTCTAATGTTTCTTTTGATAGTTACATGTTAAATGAAAGTGACTTACAACATCGTTCTCAACGTATGTTAAAAGTGGACAATAAGTTATATGTACCTATAGAAACAAATTTAAGATTCTTAGTTACTTCTTCAGACGTTTTACATAGTTGAGCAATTCCAAGTTTGGGTATTAAATTAGATGCATGTCCTGGACGTTTGAATCAAACATCTACTTATATAAATAGACCAGGCAACTTTATGGGACAGTGTAGTGAAATTTGTGGTGTTAATCACGGTTTTATGCCTATTTCAATAGGAGCTGTAGATCTTTTTGGAGCAGGAAATGTAATGAAAGAAGAAGAGTTACAGAATATTGCTAGTTTGTTTAAACATTTAAGCATTGAAATGATCAATTCTAAATAAAAGTTACTTTAAATTTAAATGGATATCTTAAAAAGTGTAAATGTAGAAACACAAAAAAATTTCATGTTGAATTTTGGACCGCAACATCCAGCAGCACATGGAGTTTTACGTCTTATATTATCGTTAGAGGGAGAAACAGTAATATCCGCAGATCCTCATATTGGGCTTTTGCACAGAGGAACAGAGAAATTATTGGAGTATAAAAATTATTTACAAGGTATTCCTTACTTTGATAGATTAGATTATGTATCGATGATGGCTCAAGAACATGTTATTTGTTTAGCCATAGAAAAATTAACTAATTTAAAAGTAAGTTTACGTTCTCAGTTTATACGAGTTATTTTCTTAGAAATAACTCGTATTTTAAATCATTTATTAGCAGTGGGCTGCCATTCTTTAGATGTAGGAGCAATGACCCCGATGTTATGAGGTTTTGAAGAACGTGAAAAATTGATGGAAATTTATGAGCGTATTAGCGGTGCACGAATGCATGCAAGTTTTTTCAGACCTGGAGGGGTAAGTCAAGATCTACCTCGAGGCCTTCTTTCAGATATTATACGATTCACTAATCAATTTGTGAAACGTATAGATGAAATTGAAGAACTTTTAACAAATAACAGAATTTGAAAACAACGTCTTGTACAAGTAGGCCATGTTCCTTTAGAATATGCTAAAAGTGCAGGATTTAGTGGGGTAATGTTAAGAGGTAGTGGTTCTAACCATGATTTAAGAAAAGCATTACCTTATGAAATATATGACAAAGTACCTTTTAACGTGGCTTCAGGTACTAAAGGAGATTGTTATGATAGATATCAAATCAGAGTAGAAGAAATGAGACAATCTTTAAATATTATAGAATTTTGTGTCAAACATATATCTTCAGGTAGTATTTATTCTGATGATAAAAAATTGACACCTCCTAGCAGAAATGAAGTAAAAAATTCAATGGAAGGTTTAATTAATCATTTTAAATATTTTACAGAAGGTATATCAGTGCCAAGTGGGCGAGTTTATGTGTCTACAGAAGCACCAAAAGGTGAATTCGGGGTAACTTTAATTTCAGATGGTACCAATAGTCCTTATAGATGCAAAATAAGAGCACCAGGCTTTTTTCATTTACAAGGTTTAGATTGAATGACTAAAGGTCACATGATAGCTGACGTAGTAACAGTAATAGGAACACAAGATGTAGTTTTCGGAGAAATAGATAGATAATTTTAAATTTAAATGTATAACTTTTTAAAAAAAGAATTTTTATTGAAGAGGAAAAATAAAATGAATAAATCAGGAGGACGTAATAACGTAGGTAGAATAACTGCACGTCATAGAGGAGGAGGACATAAACGTCTTTATTATAATATTAATTGAATGAATCAATCATTTAATAACGTTTTAATAGGTAATATTGTTAGGACTAGTTATAATAATCCTTTACAAATATATTTAAACAAAGAAAATAACCAATTATCATTATTTTCTAATATTTTAGAAACAGAAATGTTTAATTCTATTTTAAGTAGCACTAAACAAGGAAAAATTAAATTGTTAAAAAATATAGTAGTAGGTTCTTATATTTACAACATTGAAAGAAAGTTAAAGACTGGGCCCGTATATTGTAGGTCTAAATTTTCCTTTGGTCAAGTTTTACAAGTTTTGGACAATAAGATATTAGTTAATTTACCTTCAAAAAAGAAAAAAATGCTGGATAAAAAGGTAAAAGTCTTTTTATTAAATAATATTAATCTAATAAAACAAAAAGATGATCCTAAAAAATATAAATCTAAAGCAGGAGTTTCAAGGTGATTAGGCAGACGCCCAAAAGTACGTGGGGTGGCTATGAATCCTGTAGATCATCCTCATGGAGGAGGAGAGGGAAAAACTTCCGGAGGACGTTTTTCTTGTTCTCCTACAGGGGTTCTATCTAAAGGTTACAAAACAAAAAGAAAAAAACATGAGAAAGTTTAAATATGATTATTATTTATTTTTAAATAAAAACAATAAAAAAATACCTAGTTTAGTTAAACCAAACTTGTCTTTGATTCCTATTTTTTTAAAAAATAAAGTAAAAGTATATAACGGTTTGAATAATTATACCATAGAAGAAGTTCAAAAAAAACATTTAAACAGTAAAATAGGTACTTTTATAAATACACGAAGTACAAAGAAAAAAAGTTAAATGGGACGTTCAGGACAAAAAGTTAATCCAGTAGGTTGAAGAGTAGGTATATATCGAAAATGAAAAAACAGTTGAGTTCAAAACAAATTAAATTATAAAGATTTATTATTAAATAGCATAAATATATCCAAATTATTAAGATCATTTTTACGTTTTGGAAAAAAAAGACGCCTTTTTTTTTTTAACTATACTTTATTAAACAATAATAATTTAGATATTTTTTGTTTTTTTACAAGAATTAAACGTAAAAAACCAAAATTTAGGCAAAAGTTAAAAAAGATAAAAAAAAAAACTAAAATGTTTCAAGATAATTTATATAAGTATTATGAAAAAAAGGTTAAATATAACTATAAAATAAAAAATAAAGCAAAAGTAAAAAAAAAAAGTGTGAAAGTATTAAACATTTTTGGTAGAGATCACAAGTATAATGTAAACTTTGTAAAAAAAAAAAGAATTTTAAAGTTTAAGTACAATAAAGATTTGAAGTCAAATGTTAAAAGTAAGTTTAAACTTAACAAGTTAGCATTAAAATTAAGGGAAGTAAAATTAGGAAGAAACAGTACTAATAAAAGCAATTTTAAATTAATTCAAAAAGATAAAAAAGTTAATTCAAATACAATTTTATCAAAAAAAGAAAACACACTCCTAAAAAAAATAAGCAGTAAGAAAAAAAAATTTTTCCATTTTTTATATAATATAGAGTATTTTGGTCTTTTTTTTTCTTTTAACTTATTAAACTATTTTAATTATAACAAACATAACTTTTTAGATAATAATGCATTGTTGAAAAAATTAACTCTTGATAAATTTTTTTTATCTTCTTTTTTATTATTGAATAGGTTAAATAATTATGATTTAAATACTTTAAAATGAAAGTTATCAAATATTTTGAAAAAAAAACAAATAAAAAGTTATGATTTAAAATATATTGACAATAAATTATCAAATAAGATAAGGATCAATGAGGAAAAAAATCTATCTACATTCGTACATACAAAAGAATCAAGTGCAAATTTTTTTTTGGTAAATAAAAAAACAAGAGAAGGGAAGTTATTTTCGAATAAAAAACAAAAAATGAAACAAACTAAAGATATCATTAATAACCAAAAATTTTCGAGTTTTTCATTTTTGAGTAAAGTATTCGACTTTGATAAAAACATTTATGCTTTATATTTTAAACAATCTAAATATATAAAATTTACCTCACATCAAAATAATTTGATTATTTACAATAATAAAAAAAAGATATCAGCAAGTTTATTTAATGAAAGTCAGCTAAACAATTTTTATGTTTTATATTCTATACTTTCTACATATAATTTTGACTTTTTAACAATAAAAAAGAAGTCTAATTCATATAAATCAATTTATAAATCGTACAAAAAGAAAGATAAAGTAATGAAAAGATATAAAAAAACACTTTCGTTATTCAATATAAGTAAATTATTTTTTAAGTATAATAATTTTAAAAAACCATTAGCATTGTTGAAAAACTCTTTATCGGTTTTAACAGGATATACAGCAGATGTTTTTTTTAGTTCAGTTAATTCCTTTTATAAGTTTTCTAGAAAAAAATATTGAGATCCTATAAATTTTAAAAAATTACCAGATTATAGAAGGTCCTTATATTTAAAACAATCAAAGAAAAAAAAGTACGATTTAAAAAAATTAACTTTTAAGTTTTATAGAAGAATTCGTAACAGATATATTCAATTAAAGAATTTGCGCTTTTTACTTCGTTTATGTATGTTAACAAGTTTCGTAAAGCGTCCTATTATATTTGCTAGATATTTTTGTTATCAGATAAACAAGTTTCCTAAAAAATATAGACAAATTCCTTTTTTAAGGTACGTAATGTCTATATTTCTCACTTTATCTAAAAGAAAAGAAATTTTAGGTGCTAGAGTACAAATTCAAGGACGCTTTGACAAATGACGTCGTTCTAAAATAATGATAAAAGAAAGTGGTATTCTTACCACTAGAAAAAAATTTTTCTTTATAGAATATGGAAGTTGTAGTGGATTTATAAAAAAAGGAAGTTACGGGATTAAAGTTTGATTATCTTATAGACCTAAATTCTCTAATTTTTATAAGCATTGTTTTATATCTTACTTTAATTATTCAAATTTATTGAAAAAAAATTTCATTAACAAAAGAAGAAAAATTAAAAACTTTTTTAAATTTAGAAACAAGTCCAGTCTTTTAAAAAAAAAATTACAAAGCGGTTTTAGGTCGAAGAAAAAAGAATATTTGAAATCTAATTCCAAAAAAGTTTTTATGTATAACAGTTATAGAGAAAAAAGCAAAGTAAAAGTTAAATACAAAACTAAGTTTAAGCGCAATGAGGAAAAACAAACTTTTTTAAAGAAATTAAAAAAAAATCAATTTGAATTTAGAAAGTTAAAATGATCAAAAAAAAAAAATAAAATTGATCAACTATTAATGCTTCCTAATTTATTAAATATTTAATTTAAATGAATTTTAAACCTCAACAATGAAAAAAAAAGAAAAATAGTAAGCAACGCATAAGTTTATTAAAAACAAAACGTTCATGTATAAATGAATACGGTAAATATGCTTTAAAAGCTATAGAACCAGGAAAACTTTCAATGATTAATATTGAAGTAATTAGGCGATTCATAATGAGTAAAACGAAACGTAAGTCTAAGATTTGATCGAGAATAATCCCAGACACACATATGACAAAGAAACCTGCAGAAGTAAGAATGGGTCGTGGAAAAGGTGCTATAGATCACTGATTTGCAAAAGTAAAGTCAGGACAGATAATTTTTGAAATAAACATGAATCAATCTAACATCTTAGATAAATTGTTAAAGGCTATCGATCAAAAAATACCATTTAAGACAAAATTTGTAAAAATAAAATAGAATAATGAATAAAGCCATTAGAAGTACCCAAATAAATAATAAAAAATTAATGAAAAAGTTTGAATCATTTAGTAATAACAGAACTTTTTTTATCGAACAACTTTTAGGAATTTTACAATTTAGTATAAAAAAAGGTTTAAAGACTAAAACAAAAAGAATTTTGAATAATTTAATTACAAAGTTATATTTAAAAGATAATAGAATAGTTTATAAGTTTAACAATAAGTTAACAAAGTTTAAACAAGCTTATAAAATAATGGATAAACGAAAAAAAAAATGAAAACGCCGAAACTTCTCTATAAAACAGAAAGAGATACGAGTAACTCCTTTTTTAAGGAAAAACTTTTTTACTAATAATTTCAAAAGATTTTATAGAAGACGTTCTAGGAAGTATGCTATTTTTTTAAATTCAGAAGAACAATTACATTATATAAAAAAAATTTATATAGATTTAGTAAAAGGAAATAAAAGTAACAAGCTAATTAATACGTTTGAAAAACAAATAAGTCATTTTTTATCTTTAAAAACAGTAGAAACAAAAAAAATATTAGGTTGAATTAAGTATATTACACGAGGTTACGTCATTAAGGAAAATATGAAAAAAAAAGATACTATACCTAAATCTTATTTTTCTAATGATAACTTTAGAGAAGGTGATGATCAAATTTATTTTAAAAAAATAGTAGAAAAAAATGAAATCTCTTCCACTAGGGAAACATTGACATTTAAATTTATGGGAAAAAATAAACATTTTATAAAATCTTTTCTAATAAGAAAAATTTCTAATAAATTACATTCAAAAAAAGTTAAATTTGTAAAAACACAAAAAAAAAAAAAAAGTAAAACACTCCTTTCTAAAATATCGAGGTATAAAAAAGAAAAACATGTGGAAAGTTTAATACCTCATAGTAGAAGACAAAGTGATAATATTATTTATTCAAGTTTGTATAAAAACATGATTAAAACAACATCTCACTTTAAAATGGGAAAAAGATATTTTCACAGCAATAATCAATATGAACTTTCCTTTTATAGCTTTGAAAAGTATAATTTAAAAAAAGTTAAAAAATTTTGCGAAAATATTAAATCTAATACATTAAAAAAAAATATCTTAATAAAACCTATACAAAAGAGAATAAAAAAGATTACAATTTTAAAATCACCTCACGTTAATAAGACAGCGAGAAATCAATACGACCAAATAACTTATAAATTAAGTCTAAAAGTTCAAAATGATTCTTATAACCACAAAGCTATTTTTGATTTTATTTTAAAAGTAAAAACATATTTTTCTTATCTAGACTTTACTTTTAGATCAAAAAATTAGTTAAGTGCTTCTAGCTCAACTGGAAGAGCTTTGACCTTCTAAGTCAATGGTTATGGGTTCGAATCCCATGAAGCGCTTTTTTAACTTATGAATAATATTCCGTCTTTAAAAAATTCCAATAAAAAATTAATTAATAACGATTACAATAATTTTGTCATTTTATGGTTTATATTATTAACTAATTCAGTTTTTCCTTCTTTAGATTATAAAAATTTATCTTTTTTAAACTTATCAAATTCATTATTTGTACGTTTTAAATTTCCGGATTTATTTTTCATTTTAATAGAATTTTTTATCTTAGACATTACCTTATCATTTTCTCAATTAATCGATTTATGCGTAACAGATTACCCTTTTTTGAAACATAGATTTGATTTAAGTTACGTATTTTTTTTATTTGATTTAAAATTTTATGTTGTATTAAATATAGCATTAACAGAATTTGGAGTAATTAGTACATTATTCTATGTTTTTTTATCCGCTTTATGATCCGAACGTGAAGTATGAGATAGTATGGGTATAAGATTTTCTGAAAATCCCGGTATGCGTAGAATTTTAAGCGATTATGGTTTTCATGGGCATTATGGACGAAAAGATTATCCTTTGTTAGGTACTTATGAGTTACACTATAGTGAGGCTTTAAAAATTATAGTAAAGAAAATACCTTCTTTTAGTCAAATGATGAGAACTTTCATATTTAAAGATTTAAATAATGTAGAAAACACATCTTTATCTTTTAAATCAAGTTTCGTTTTTTTGACATTTAATTGATTCAATTTCATATCTTTAGATCTAATATTTTTTTTTATTTTAATTCTATTTTTTATTTTATGAATATCTTTAATAAGTTTTGCTCCTTATAAAGATCAAGGTACTTTTTCTATACAGTTTTACACTTTATTTCTTTTTTTAAGTTTATACCTTTCTGGAAGTTGTGACAAATTTTATTATATTTTTAAAGAAAATATAAATTCAACAAAGAAAGATTCGATAGAATTTTTATTTGAATATTTATCTTCGTCGAGCTTATTTTTATCATTTTTGAGCTTGATTATATTTTTCTCATTTTTTTTATTTTATCAAAAGTATTTAAACAATAATGAAATCATAGATAAAGATATAGTATTAAATTTGAGCATCTTTTCTATTCTATTTTTCTTTTGAATAATAGTAAAAGATTTTGTGGAAATGTTTCTCTTAATAGAAGGTTTTGCCTTTCTAAGTTTCGTTTTAGTAGCACGTTCTCGACATACTAAGTTGGGTTCTTCTGTAGGAATACGTTATTTATTATTGAGTGGAGTACCTGCTGTTTTTTTTATATATGGCATTAGTTTCTATTATTATTATACTACATCAATAATTTTAAATGATATAGATGCTTCTTTGAATATTTCTTTAATCTAAATGACTTTCACATACTTGAAAAATACAACAAATATTTTTTTCACCAAAATAAAAAATCAATCGTTTAATCTTTTACTATTTTTACAGTTAAATTTTTTTCTTATCTTTAATTTTTTTCAATGTGAAAATTTTAATGAAAAAAAAGAAAAATCTGTTAACAAATTGTCTACAATTAAAAATGATATAATTAACTTTTCATATTTTAATAATATAGGCACAACAAAACAAATAAGCATACCTTTTTTTCAAGAAAAAGTTTGTACAACAGAAGATATTTCTGATGGTTATAAAGATAGCTTATACAGTTTTAAAAAAGGTTTAGAGACTATAAAAGATTATTCACTTTTCAATAAATATTATAACGAACAATACGAGTCTATAATTTCTTCAGAAAAAAACAAAGAATTAGTTAATATTATACGTTACGATGAATGAGTTTCCGTCAAAGATGATTATGTTAATTGCATTAATAACAACGAATTATTAAAAGTGAGTGAATTCAATTTTAATAGTTTAATAAATAATAGTGTTTTTAATGTTTTAGACGGATCTTTTACTTGAAACTTATTATTCGTTTGGAGTATCAGTTCTATATTATTCTTATTTTTATTTAAATGGGCTGCTTGGCCTACATATAATTGAGCTATTTTCATTTATAATATATCTAATACAGGGGCCGCAGGTTTTCTTTCTTTTTCCATGAAGTTTATTTATGGAATATTGATATTAATTTTAAACGTTTATTTGCTTAATTATTTAGACATTTTTTGAAGTATATTATTAATTTGTATAAGTATATTTAGTTCTTTATTTGCAGTTTTAGGTGCCATAAACGAACGTTTTATTAAAAAATTTTTATTATATAGTTCTTTAGGTCATGTAAGCTTTATGTTATTAGGTTTTATCTACTTTTTAAACGGAGGTTTCGATTATTTATTTCTTTACCTTATAGTTTACACTCTAATGTCGAATATATCTTGATTATTTTTAGTCTCTTCTTTACAAAATATAAAATTATTGAATTCTTTTATAAATTCTTTAAATAATGATTTTATGGCTAAAACTGTCTTGGCTTTAATTTTATTTTCACTAAGTGGACTTCCTCCATTTAGTGGGTTTTTTGTTAAATTTGAGATGTTATTACTATCTATATATAGTTCCGATTATATTTTAGCTATTATATTATTATTATTGAGTTTGATTACTTTATTTTATTATATAAGAATAATTAAAATATTGTTTTTTGATAAATTTGAATTAAAAAAAAATTTAGAAGTTAAAGAAAATATAGTAACACTATTAATAAGTTTTAGTTTTATTACAGTCATATTTTTTATAGTTTTTTTTGATTATACTATGATTTATTATATTAAAAATTTTATTAGTAGTTCTTTTTAAGATATAATGTTTCCATATATTATTATCATCTTTATTCTCATTTTAAACTATGATATGATTATATATTTAAACTTGTCTAAACATTTAGAATTATTCACTTTTTTTTTTATATTTTTTTTTTTTTCAGAGTCTAAAGAAAAAAAAATAATAATTTTTATCTTTTATATAGTTTCTTATTGAATTTTAACAGATATAGAATTTTTAATAGATAGAATACATTTTTTTATTTAAAACACTTAATTAATGAAAATGTTCAAATTAATAGTTAATTTAATAAATACAAACTTAAAAAAACAAAGAAGATGATTTTGTTTTAATATAAAAAATAATAATTTTTTTTTATATTACTTTTTGAATATTTTAATTTTAGAAAATTATATAAAATCTTATCAATTAGTTTATAAGAATAATAAACTTTGAATTGAAATAAGCTTATATAACACGATTCCTAATAAAAATTATAAAAAGATAATCTTATTAAAAAAAAAAGAAAAGATTAAAAGTAATAGTTTATGACTTAAATTCAACTATTCAGACTTATTAATCTTGACTACTCCTCTAGGTATTTTAACACGAAAAGATTGTTTAAGGTTAAATGTAGGAGGAATACCTTTAATAAATTTAAAATTATAAATATGTTCTTTTTCAAAAAAAATATAAAGTTTTACATTAAAACAGGAAAATTCTGAATTTGTCTAAAAAATAACAATAATGAATCAGTCCACAACTATATTTGCAAGTTAAAAAACAAAAATTTCAAAATATTGCAAAGTAAAGACATATTGTATTTTAACATAAAAGACGTAAATGTTGTTTTATACTGAAAGTTGTTTAATACTAATTTATTTAGTATTAGCGTTTCTTGATATAATAGGTTTAAATTAGTAGGGGTAGGGTATAAAATAGTTCTAGATAAGTCCAATAATACTTTAGAGTTATCTTATGGATATAGTACAATAAAAAAAATATTAATACCAAACAATATACGATTCTTTGAATTATCAGAACGTCAACTATATGGAATAAGTTCAATAGATAAAATGAGTTTATTAAACTTTTTGAACAAATTAGAAAAAGTAAGAAAATTCGATCCATACAAGGGCAAAGGTCTAATTTTTGAAAATAAATTTTACTTACGAAAAACCAACAAAAAAAATGACAAATAAAATATCAATTTATGATAACTTACATTATAAACATTTAATTTTTACTAGATCTATAATAGGACATACTGCAAGAAAAACCACACGTTTTATGAATTCATTTATTACCGGTTGAAGAGGTAATATAGTTATTTTTGATATTTTTTACTTGCGATTAAGTTTATTAAACTTTTATATAATATTAAAATGAAGTGGATATAGAAGACTTAATTTATTATTATATTTAAAAGATCAACGCTTTTTAAATTTAATTAATCGTACATGATTGCTGCATAATAAAAACTTTCACGGATTTAACAGAAAAAATAACTTATTAGGTCAAATATTTACATCACATACATGATTAGGGGGTATTATATCTAATTGAAACATTTGATATAGTTTTTTTGAAAACATCAAAAAAAAAGAAGTAAAAAAAATACATGTGTCCAAAAGTGCACAAAGATATTTAAGAAAATCACGGGGTTTACTTTCAAGACAAAGTCATCCATCGTTTCCAGATTTAGTATTATTATTAACAAATGAAAAAATAGCAATGCAAGAATCATACATCAATTATGTTCCCATTAGTGGAATAAGTGATAGTAACATGAGTACAAAAGGTTTCAGTTTCTTCATACCAGGGAATGATGATTCTATAGACTTTCAATTATATTTTGTGGAATTACTTCAAAAAAGTTTACGTGAGGGTAATTTATTAGAAATACAAAACTTTTATTTTTATTTCTACTTTTATTTAAAAAAAATTATAAATTTAAATGATGCATTATAAACCACGGTTTTCTTTATGTTATAAATTAAAAAGTAAAATTTGATCTTACAAAAATTCTCGTTTAAGACTATTCATAGATAAACGAGGACGTAGATACTTACGAAAAGGACGCCGTCATAGGTTGAAAAGAGTACTCAAAAATATGAAATGAATGAAAATAAGATGACCTTTTGGATTATCTTTAAATTTAATACAATTTAAAAAAAGACGTAGAAATTTCATATTTAAGGCTAGGTGAAAGTATAAAAGTTACTTTCAAAGACAACAGGCATATAAAAAATCTTTAGGTAAAATTAGATTAAAAAGATTAAAAGTTATGTTTAAAAATATATTAAATAAAGCACATATTTTTAAATATTTATCTCTGTTAAAAAATATAGAACTTCGTTTAGACATTTTATTATATAGATTAAAGTTTAGTGTGACCCCTTTTTCTTCTTCAGTATTATTAAAGAAAAAAATTTTTTTATTGAATAACAACTTTAACTATAAAAATAATGTTATTTGTAATATAGGAGACGTTATAAGCATTAATTGAAAGTTATGAAACTTTATCCACTTTTTGTATTTAAGTAAGCTACGTCTACGTTTTTTTCGCAGCTTTATCAATATCAAACGTTTGACTTTTCGTTATAAGAAATATTTTAACCTTTATAAATCTAATTTGAACAAATTACCTTTAGTAAAATTTAATGAGAAAAACAAAAGTATAAAAACTTATAGTTATTTATACAATGCCATAAAGTTAAAAGGTTTAATACAAAGCAAAAAAAACAAGATAATAAAAACAATAAATTTAAATTCTTTTTTAATTAATAATTTTTATTTAAGTTATAAACAATCTTCCAAAAGTATTCTTTTTAATATTAAAAGATCAAAACTTTCAGGGAATAGAAAATTTAAAATTCTAAAAAAAAAATTATTGAAAAAATCAAAAGCTTTTTTTCGATTAAAAAAAAAAAAAAACCTATTTTTTTCGCACAATATAAAAGACAAACGATTTTGAAATGGTAAAAATAATAATAAAAAATTAATTTCAGCTAAATTTAAAAAATTAGGGAAATCAACAAGCATTAACAATTTTTTACTTAAAAACAAAAAATTGATTGATTTAGTTAAAACAAATGAAATTATCAACTCTAAATTCAAAAAAGATAATTTACCTTTTAAATCTAAAAACTACCAACAAAATTCAGAAAAAATATTGAAAAAACGTTTGATAAGACTTTATAATAAACGTAAAAAAAATTTTAACTGAAAGTTAAAAAATTTACATTATAAACGCTTAAATTCATCTAAACATAAAACTTTACTTAAGTTTTACAATGGTAATACTTTTTGAAAGCTATCTAAACAACGTTGATTAAAACATTTATGATGAATTTCTAATCGTTCTATAAGAAAAAAAAAGTTAACAAAGAAATTAGAATTTAAAAGTAATTGAATTTTTTACAAAAGTAGAAACCTTCATGTACAAAAATTGGAGAATAAAAAGTTAAATAACTTTTACTACGACGTAGTGAAAGGTAAACTTACTTTAGGCAGGTTAGATATAAAGAAAAAACTACAGATAACATCTTTATATAACACATTAAGATATTATAACTTAAAGATGTCTTCAAAGTTAAATAAAGTTAAAAATATGAACAATTTTCTGACTTTATTTTTAACCTTATTTTTCAAAATAAACCTTACGCATCACAAAAAGAAAAAAATTATTGATTTGGGCAAAAAAAATTTATACATTTATAAATGCTTAAAAAAAACAACACTTTCGAAAACAAATTTTTGTTGATTTTTGATGAATAAATTTAAAAATATACAATTACAACAAAAAAAAGTATTACCTACTGTTAATATTTTAATAAACAGTAATTTTTCGTATAAAAAAAAATTAATATCAAATAAAAGCAGAATATTACACAAAGGGAGGTTTAAATATGAAATTAAGGCACAAAGCTTTTTTATTTCTATAAAGTATTTCATATTTTTGACCAAATTAAAAATTTTGATCAATAAAATATTAAAACAGAAAAATAAAAGTCAAGAATCTTTTAATTTAATAAATTTGATTAGTTATAGTTTAATTAAAAATTTAGACATTTTATGTAAAAAGTTTTTGATTAATTGAAAACTTTCTAGAAAGTTTAATTTTAACTTTCAAAATTTCGAGTTAAGAAGTGTTGTTTTATTGAATAGAAAAATCAAACTTTTTTTTAGTTTAATGATCGAAAGTTTATCTTTAAAGTATAATTACAAGTTGTTCAACTTAATTAACAATATACCCCAAAGATTTCAAACACAAAAAAAAAAAAAAATAGTTTCAATTAAAAAAGAAATAAAAGAAACCTATAAAGAGATTTTAATAAATATTAAAGATGTAAATCAACATAAAAAAACTGAGTTAAATTCTGATAAAATTTTTAACATTTTGAAAGCTAAAATATTAAAAAGTCTATACAGCAAACTTTTTTTTAACTTAAACAAAGAAAAAAAACAAAACTTTATCAAAAAGTTGAACTTACTAAATTTGTTAAACACTAAAAAATTATTTAAAATTCACAAAAATTTCAAAGTTTTTAATAAAGAAACCATAATATTAAAGAATAAAACAAATATGAAAAAGAAAAGGATCTTAAGTCTAGGTGGAAAAAATACAAAAAATTCTTTTTTATCTTTTACAAAAAAAAGTAATATAAATGGTTTTAATCATTTTAGTTATAATAAAATTCGTAGTAAAAAAAAGCGAAACTTTAAACAGTATAGAGAAAAGCTCTTTTTCATCAAGTCTAAAAGAGTTAAAAAAATTAAACAATTAAGAAAGCGAAAACGTTTGAATTTTCCTTTAAATAATAAAAAACCTTTAAGATTAACTAGGAATGTTTTACTAAAGAATAAACATATAAAAAAGTTTAACTCACAATTATTAGGAGTCAAAATTAATCATTGATATTACATTCCATCTTTCATAGAAATGAATTTTGAAATATTAAACTTCATTATAATTTCTAATCCTTTAACAGAAAATATTCTAACTGGTTTCTCTTATAATTCATTTTTAAAATCTTATATACGTTTCAATAAGCGTCATGGTTTTTAATTTAACATTTTTCTTAAAATGTCTTTTTATTGAATAAATATAAAGATTCCGAGAGAGTAGTTCAATGGTAGAACGTTAGTCTTCAAAACTATATGGTAAAGGTTCGAATCCTTTCTTTCTTGATTAATAAATGTATAATTATATTTCTATTTTAGATTCGCAAGAACACACAACTTTATTTATATTCTTATTAGCAAGTTTTGGTCTTAGTACTATTCTTTTAGTTTTATCCTTACTTATAGGAACACATAATCCCTATTATGAAAAAATTTCTGCCTACGAATGCGGTTTTGAGCCGTTTGAAGACGCTCGTAATAAGTTTGATGTTAAATTTTATATAGTCGCAATTTTATTTTTAATATTTGATGTCGAAGTTTTATACTTACTACCTTGATTATTAAATCTGCAATACATAGGAGTATATGGATTTTGATCTATGATATTGTTTTTAATCCTTTTAGGATTCGGTTTTATATATGAGGTAGTAAAGGGAGCTTTAGATTGATAAAACTTAAAAACGGATTCAAGGGTATGTAGCTCAGGGGTAGAGCAGTAGACTTTTAATCTATAGGTCTTGGGTTCGATTCCCAACATACTCACTTTTGAAATATAGCCAAGGGGTAAGGCATCGGTTTTTGACATCGATATGCAAAGGTTCGAATCCTTTTATTTCAAAGAAATACTTTTGGCGGGTATAACTCAGGGGTAGAGTAGCGTACTGTGGTTTCGAAAGTCGAGGGTTCAAATCCCTCTACTCGCCCTACAACATATAATCAAAATATTTAGTCTCTTTCGTCTAATGGTCAGGACAATACCCTTTCACGGTATAAATATGAGTTCGATTCTCATAAGAGATATGTATAATTTAATTATTTTTAAAGAAAATAAAACTTAACTGATACTTTAAAAAATATCAATAGTAATCTTTATTAATTATATAAAGAAAGTATTTACGTTATAAATAAAAATTTTTATTCATTTACATTTATTAAAATGCCTCAATTAGATGGTGAAGCCTTTTTTTCCGATTTCCTTTTAATTTTAGTCTTATTTTTTTTACTACATTCAGAAACAACAATATTTGAAAACTTTATTCGTATAAGAGCGCGCCAAATTTATTATTTAAATTTAAGCTTCTTAATAAAAAATTTTAACTTTGAAGTAATTATATTAAACCTATATCTTCAAAGTTATATAAATAACTTTTTCAAAAAAATAAATAATACATATTTATTTAAAATATAATTTAAACCAAAAAAATGAAACAAACTATTTTTTTATTAAATAAAAAAACAAATGAAAATATAAATGAAGAATCTTTTGAATCTTTATTAGACGATTTATTTCAGTCTGAATATGAACCTGTAAGTTATGGTTATGTAGAACGTGTTAAAGATGGAGTCGCTTTTATTAGCGGATATGAAAATAGTAGTTTTAGTGAATTAATTTCTTTTGTACCTTCTTCCGCTCGTTTATCTAGTAAATCTACATCAAACAATGTAGATGGTATGATAGTCGGTATAGAGTCTAATTATATTACCGTTATTATTTTAGGTAGTGAGCGTTTAGTCAAAGAAGGAGATAGAGTATTTCCTAAAGAAACTATAGTAAGTGTATCTGTAGGTATGGGTTTATTAGGAAGAGTAATAGATCCTTTAGGAAATCCTATAGATGATCCTAAAAATAAGATAAATATAGATAAATCTCCAGTGGATAATTTATTCAGAGAATATTATGTCGGAAAACGTTTACGCGGTTATCAACGCCCTGTAGAAATAATTGCACCAGGGATTATCGTAAGAAAATCTGTTTCTCAACCTTTATTAACAGGTATTAATGCTATAGATAGTATGGTACCTATAGGATTAGGGCAACGTGAATTAATTATTGGAGATCGTCAAACAGGTAAAACTGCTATTGGAATAGATACTATTTTAAATCAAGCTATATTAAATGAATTAGTACGTAATCTTTATTTCTTAAATAAAGAAAATACAAATTCATTATTACCTTCTAAAGTTTGTTATTGTATTTACGTAGGTATAGGTCAGAAACAATCTAGTATCTCTCGTATCGTACAATTTTTAAATAGATCTAGAACTTTATTTGAAAGAAAAGTAGATAATGCCAGACCTATTTATTATAGTGCATTAAAATACAGTATAATAGTAGCATCTATATCTTCAGATGCAGCGCCATTACAATTTTTAGCTCCTTATACAGGATGTACTATAGGTGAGTTTTTTAGAGATAATGGATCTAATTCTCTTATTATTTATGATGATTTATCTAAGCAAGCAGTTGCTTATAGACAGATGTCATTATTATTGAGAAGACCTCCAGGACGTGAAGCATATCCAGGAGATGTCTTTTACTTACACTCTCGTTTATTAGAGCGTGCAGCACAAATGTCTGATGCAGTGGAAGGAGGTACTTTAACTGCATTACCTATTATTGAAATACAAGCCAACGATGTTTCTGGATATATTGCTACAAATGTAATTTCCATTACAGATGGTCAAATATTTTTAGAATCAGATTTATTTAATCAAGGTATTAGACCAGCAATTAACACTGGTTTATCTGTAAGTAGAGTTGGTTCTGCAGCACAATTTAAACCAATGAAACAAATTGCTGGTTCTTTAAAACTAGAATTAGCTCAATATAGGGAAGTAATGGAATTTGCCAAATTTGGAGCAAGTTTAGATGCTGAAACTAAACAACAGTTAAATAGAGGAGCTCGTTTAGTAGAATTATTAAAACAAGATCAGTATATGCCTTTAGATATAGCCACACAAGTAGTATATATTTATTTAGGTATTTCTGGTGCTTTAGATGTTAGTAAGTTAAATGAAATTAAAAGTATAAAAGAAAAAATAGCTTTATATATGTCACGCGAATATAAAAAATCAATGTCAAGTATTAAATATTTAGAGTCAAAAGGACAAATAGATAATACTTTTAGACAGTTAGTTTTCAATGATTTATTATTTATAAATCTTGAAAAAGATTTAGTTCAATAATAAAATGTTGAATTTAGTGACCTTATTAAGCCCATTCGAAGGTTTTAAAAGTCAAGCTTATTATATTTCTTTATTAAACACAGAAACTTATAATTTCGTAAACTTGTGAGATTACAGTGTATTAGGAACTTCTTTAAGTAACTTAATAGAATTTAATAAGCCGTCTTCCATTCAATTTTTAATTTTTTTTTTAATTACTGTATATGGGACTTTATCTTTAAGTAATTGATTAAAAATAAGTTATGTTTTAGAAAACACATTTGATAAGATAAAAGAAACTTTATTAAGTGTTTTTGTAGCTTCTTTTATTTGTATTTTTATCTTAAATAGTCAATCCATTTTAAAAGAAACAGTAGTTCTCTTTAATGATAATAAAGAAATAATATTTTTATCCAATATGAAATCTAATTTTATGTTAGTAACAGTGCAAGAATTTTGATGTTTAAGCAATGCCGTATTAGCCTTTTATATTTTAAGTTCTAAAAGTTTAACCAATTTAAGATTATACCCTACCAATTTTTTAGATGGTTTAAGCGAAAGTTTTTATTCTTTTACATTTAACTTATTTAGTGATATTTTAGGTCTTAAAACAGTAGATGAAGTTAAAAATCACCAAGTTTTTTTTTTCAAGATTTACGCGATATTTTTTTTCAACGTTTTTTCTAACTTGGGTGGAATGATACCTTATTCTATTACATTCACAAGTCAATTATTTGTGACTTTTTGTTTAGCATACTTAGTTTTTTTTGCTTGTACTTATACAATTATATCAGAAAAGGGATTAAAATATTTCTTTAGCTTGTTTTTACCTCAAGGAGTTTCTATAAGCTTATTATTTTTTTTAATGCCATTAGAAATGTTATCTTATAGTTCACGAGTTGTAAGTTTAGGGGTACGTCTTTTCGTCAATATGATGGCAGGTCACGTATTATTGAAAGTCATTTCAGGGTTTGCTCTCGTTATGATTATAGCAGGAGATTTTATGATAATTGCGTCCTTTTTCCCTGTATTAGTATTATTTTTGCTTACAGTTTTAGAATTAGCCGTTGCTTTAATACAGGCTTACGTATTCACAGTATTAACTCTTTTATATTTAAGAGATTTTTTTGTAGCCCATTAGCTTTCTAATATAAAAAATAGAAGAGTTTCTATCTCTTATAAAATTTCCAATAACTTTTGTACTTTATATTAAATCAATGTCTGCGTGTACATTGATAAAATCATAAAGTAAAATTTAAGTAATGAAATTTAAATTTAAGGGCTAATAGTTCAGTTGGTAGAACGTATCGCTCATAACGATAAAGTCGTAAGTTCAAGTCTTACTTAGCCTAAAAATTTGGTTATATAGCATAGTGGTAATGCAGAAGTTTGCAAAACTTTAAATAGTGGTTCGATTCCGCTTATAGCCTTAAATTATACCAAAAGCTTTATTTTATATCGTAGTTGACTAGGTATTTAGAGTAATATGTAAAAAAACAAAAAGTCAAGATAAAATGTATATATTTAATTCTTGGATTTAGATAGAAAGTCTATTTAGATTTTATAAGATACTAAAAGGTGAACTGAAACATCTAATTAACCTTTTAATAAATCAACCGAGTTTCTGTTAGTAGCGGCGAGCGAGTGCAGTTATGTAGAGTTAAAACTATTTTTATAAATAATAAAAGGTGTATAAACCTGTAGTAAAAATTTTTAGCTTATATAAAGTAAAACAAATTATGCGTATTTTGTTTGAAAATAGGAGATCCGTCTTCTAGACTAAAAAAACTAAAATAACCGATAGTGAAGAAGTACTGTGAAGGAAAGTTGAAAGTAAACCCTTGTAAGGAAGTTAAGTAGGTTTTTTACTGAAGTGAAAAAGAATCTTAAACGTAAAGCTTAATCAGTTGGAGTATTCATTTATTATTACAACGTACCTTTTGTATAATGGGCTAGTGAGTTTATAAAAAAAGTAAATCTAAATTTTCAATAATGTAGGTAAAGCGAAAGCGAGTTTTAAAAAGCGAACAAATTTTTTTTATAATACCCGAAACTAAGTGATCTAGTCATGAATAGGTTGATTATAACTTATACGTTATAGGAAGACCGAACTCACGTCTGTGGCAATAGGCGGAGATAATTTGTGATTAGGGGTGAAAGGCCAATCAAACTTAGATATAGCTGGTTTTTTGCGAAATCTGTTTTAGCAGAGTGTTTTTTATAAGTAAAGTGAGGTAAAGCACTCAATGGGCAAGGGGGGTGTTATACTTTACCGAGTTCATGGAAACTTTGAATATACTTTATAAATTAAAAAGCAAACAAACTTTGGGTGCGAAGATCCTAAGTTAAGAGGGAAACAGCCCAGATTATTATTTAAGGTCCTCAAATCTTTATTAAGTGAAAAAAGAAAAATATAATAATGATAATCAAGAGGTAAGCTTGGAAGCAGCTATCCTTTTAAGAAGACGTAACAGTCCATTGATTGAATTATATTTTTTTGATAATGTATAGGGGCTAAATAAAGTACCGAAAATATAATAATTTAAAGTTAAAATTAGGTAGCAAAATATGTCGTAAATAGTTACAATGAATCATGTGAAAACATAGATTTCATTTCGACAAAAAAAATGCTAGCATGAGTAACGTAAAATGATGCATAAGAACCATCATCGCCGAAAATCCTAGGTTTTGTTATGAAGACAGGATAAACCTCTTTTTTAGTTAATCGATTTCTTAATATAAAACAAAAGTGTTTTATGATGATCTTAATTTTTTCAATAAGTAGACAAAATAAAAAAAAAAAAAAGTTTTTTTTTATTTTCAAGAAAAAAATTAAAAATTAAATCGTACTTAAACCGACACTGGTGGATAGGTAGAATATACTAAGGCGTACAAGATAATTATATTGAAGGAACTCGGCAAAATAGCTCTGTAACTTCGGGAGAAGGAGTATCTTTTAGTTGTATTAAAAGATGTCACTAAAGAAAAAGCGGCGACTGTTTATCAAAAACATAGGACTCTGCGAAGTTGAAAAACGATGTATAGGGTCTGACGCCTGCCCGGTGCTGCAAAACGAAAAAAAAAAGTGCAAGCTTTTTTTATAAGTTCCAGTAAACGGCGGCCGTAACTCTGACGGTCCAAAGGTAGCGAAATTCCTTGTCGGGTAAGTTCCGACCTGCATGAATGGCGTAACGACTGCTTTACTGTCTCCAATATAAGCTTGGTGAAATTGAGATGTCCGTGAAGACGCGGACTTTTTATGAAGGGACGAGAAGACCCCGTGCACCTTTACTGTAAATTAAAATTGATTATTTTGATTAATTACGCAGCATAAATGGGAGCATATAGCATCAGTGAGATACCATTTTTTTTTTTTTAATAATCTAATTTATAAAAAGACAATTTTAATTTGACAGTTTGGCTGGGGCGGCCTCCTCCTAAAAAGTAACGGAGGAGTCCATAAGATAAGTACAAATTATATATCATTATAATTGAAGAGCACAATGGTAAAAACTTATTTAACTGAGAGATAGACATATCGATCAGAGATGAAAGTCGGGCATAGTGATCCGATAATCCTATACGGAAAGGTTATCGATCAACGGATAAAAGGTACGCCGGGGATAACAGGCTGATGTTTCTTAAGAGTTCATATCAATGGAAACGTTTGGCACCTCGATGTCGACTCATCATTTCCTGAAGCTGTAGAAGGTTTCAAGGGTTTGGCTGTTCGCCAATTAAAATGGTACGTGAGTTGGGTTCAGAACGTCGTGAGACAGTTCGGTTTCTATCTTTCATAAAACATAGAAAAAAAAAGAAATTTTATCTTAGTACGAGAGGACCGGATGAAGATAACCTCTAGTGTATCAATTATGTATTTAGCAATTATATGTATCGTTGAGAAGCCACGTTATTTTGTTTGATTATTGTTGAAGACATATAAACAAGAAACCTATTCTTTTTTTTTTCTTTTAAAAATAGTAAAAGATTATTACTTTAATAGGCTTAAGGTGTAAGATTTGCAAGAATTTTAGCTTTTAAGTACTAATAATATTTATCATAATTTAAATTAATATATATTTTTTTTTTGTTTAGAAGTTTTAATTTTTATATATAAAAATGTTATCAGCATATTTGAATTTTTATAATTTCATAAAACCGTATAGTTTAATTACAATTTTTAGTTTGTCGTTTTATACCGTTTTAACTTACATATTTAATCAAGGAGTCTATTCTTTTGCATTTGCGCCAGAATTTGGTTCTATATTTTTATCTTCAATAGTATTTTTACCTTTGATATCAATCCTTGTGATTTTTTTATTTTTAAAGAATAATATAAAATCAATATACATTTTTTCTATTTGAATGTCTATGATAATCTTTATATTTAGTTTAATAGGTTTGAACTTTATATCTATTACAGATATTTCAAGTTCTAGGTTTTTTTTTTATCTAAGTCCTCTTACGGAATTAAAGGTAGAGTTAGGCATAGATACTTTGAATATTTTTTTCATCATTTTAAATAATTTATTTACTTTTTTATGTTTTATTTTCGCATATAATAGTAACATAAAAAGTATAGATATGTTGATATATCTTTTTTTTTTACAATGAGGAGTCAATAGTACCTTTTTTGTTTTGGATCTTTTTGGCTTTTTTATTTTTTTTGAAAGTACTTTAATACCCATATTTTTGATGATATTAATATATGGTTCAAGAGAAAGAAGGGTACGAGCTTCTTTTTTAATAGCTTTATACACTTTATTCGGTTCTATCTTTCTTTTTTTTGTTATTTTATATAGTTTATCTAAATTTGGTACAACTAATTTTTATCTTTTGAAAAATTTAGAATTAAATGATTTAGATCAACAATTTTATTGAGTTTGTTTTTTTTTAGGGTTTTCTACTAAAATACCAATAGTTCCTGTTCATATTTGATTACCAGAAGCTCACGTAGAAGCACCTACTATAGGCTCAGTTCTTTTAGCTGTTATACTTTTAAAATTAGGTTCTTACGGAATGTTCCGTTTTATTTTAGAATTAGTACCTTTTCAAACTTACAGGTTTAACACTTTTTTTGGAATATTTTCTATTTTAAGTATATGATTTACTAGTTTAACTGCTTTAAGACAAGTAGATCTAAAAAAAATAATAGCTTATTCATCTGTAGGCCATATGAACGTAATAATATTAGGTTTTTTATTTTTCAATGCGGAATCTTTAGAAGGTTCTTTATTTCAAATGCTAAGTCACGGTTTGGTCTCAGGTTCTTTATTTTTTTTAATTGGTTCTTTATACTTACGTTTAAAAGTTAGGTCTTTGGAATATTTAGGGGGACTTATGACCGTATTTCCTTTACTGTCTATATACTTTCTTATTTTTTGTATGGCAAACATTAGTTTTCCCGGAACCAGTAGTTTTATTGGAGAATTTTTAATATTTTTCGGTATCTTTAAAGAGTCTTTAGTTTACAGTTTAGCAGGATCTTTAAGTATGGTTTTAGGTGCAGGTTTCGTTTTATGGGCTTTAAACAGACTAGTATTCGGATCTTTAAAAGATAACTACGTGAATATTTTCTACGATTTGAATCGTTTAGAATTTTTTATGTATTTTTTCTTATTAGTATTAACTTTTGGTTTAGGATGTTTTCCATCCTTTATTTTAAATTATTTCTCTTTGTATTCTTTTAGATTATATTAAAACAATTTTTTATGTATAAATTAAAATGTCTTTAAGCATTTCACAACCATCGTCTTTGACAAGTTTTGTATCAAGATGATTTGCTTCTTCAAATCATAAAGATATCGGATTCTTATATTTAATATTCGGAGCATTTTCTGGCGTAGTAGGTACAGCATTATCTGTATTAATACGTATGGAATTATCTTATTTAGGAACTCAAGTATTATCAGGTAATTATCAATTATACAATGTAATAGTAACAGCTCATGCCTTCATTATGATTTTTTTCATGGTTATGCCTATTTTAATTGGAGGTTTTGGAAATTTATTTGTACCTGTTATGATAGGTTCTCCTGATATGGCTTTTCCTCGTTTAAATAATATAAGTTTTTGATTATTGCCACCAGCTTTAATTTTATTACTTTCTTCTGCTTTCGTAGAGTCAGGAGCAGGTACAGGGTGAACAGTTTATCCTCCATTGTCTAGCACTCAAGCACATTCAGGAGGTTCTGTAGATTTAGCTATTTTTAGTTTGCATTTATCAGGTACTTCTTCTATTTTAGGTTCTATTAACTTTATAGTTACCATTTTAAACATTAGAAATCCAGGAACTTTTATGCATAAATTGCCTTTATTCGTATGATCTGTATTTGTTACTTCTTTTTTATTATTACTTTCATTACCAGTATTAGCAGGAGGTATTACAATGTTATTAACAGATAGAAACTTTAATACAACTTTCTTTGATCCATCAGGAGGAGGAGATCCAGTATTATACCAGCATTTATTTTGATTCTTTGGTCATCCTGAAGTGTATATTTTAATATTACCTGCTTTCGGTATCATTAGTCAAGTATTAAGCTATCATTCTAAAAAACCAGTATTTGGGTATTTAGGTATGGTTTATGCTATAATATCCATAGGAATTTTAGGTTTTATAGTTTGAGCTCACCATATGTATACAGTAGGTTTAGATATAGATACAAGAGCATATTTTACTGCAGCAACAATGATTATTGCAGTCCCTACAGGAATTAAAATTTTTAGTTGAATTGCTACAATATGAGGAGGTAAGTTGAACTTAGAAGAACCTTCTGTATTATTCGCCATAGGCTTTTTATTTCTTTTTACTTTAGGAGGTGTTACTGGAGTAGCTTTAGCTAACGCAGGTTTAGATATAGCATTACATGATACTTACTACGTAGTAGGTCACTTTCATTATGTTCTTTCTATGGGAGCAGTTTTTGGTATATTTTGTGGTTTTTATTACTGATTCGAAAAAATTACAGGATTAAAATACCCTACTTTATTAGGAAAAATTCACTTTTGAGTAACCTTTTTAGGAGTAAATATTACTTTCTTCCCTATGCACTTTTTAGGGTTAGCAGGAATGCCTCGCCGTATTCCAGATTATCCTGATGCATTTTTAGGGTGAAATATTATTTGTAGTATAGGTTCTTACATTTCTTTTTTTGGATTAATACTTTTTTTTGTATTTACATATAGCGTATTTTTTCAACCAAAAAAAAGTTTAACTACAAGTTAAATATTATAATAAAATTAAAATGTGATTTACAATAAATCAAGAGATTTTTATGAATGTACAATTTGTTGGAATGGTTTTAGATTGACTTCAACGTTTATGATTACAAATTCCCCGTTTTTGTTATAATGTCTTTTTAGAAGTAGTAGGCAATTGTAGGATGTGCTTAATTGAATTAGAAAAATTGACAAAACCTACAGCTTCATGCGCAGCTTTATTAGTTTCTAATATTTCCATTTATACATATAGTCCCTTCGTTAAAAAAGTACAAGAAGGTGTAATGGAATTTGAATTAAATAATCACCCATTAGATTGTCCTATCTGTGATCAAGGAGGTAAATGTGATCTTCAAGAATATTCTAAAGCATTTGGGTCCGATAGAAATAGAAATTTTCAGTCTTTACGACGTCCAGTACAAGAAGATACATCTGAACCTATAATAAAAATGATAATGGTAAGGTGTATTCAATGTACAAGATGTGTAAGGTGTTTTAACAATTTCACCAATAAATATTTTTTAGGCACTTTTGGTCGCGGAGTAGATACCATGATAGGAAGCTATCTAGATTACTTTTACCAGTTAGAGTATTTGAATTTCGTTATAAATTTATGTCCTGTAGGAGCATTAACTTCTAATACCAATTCTTTTGAAGATAGAAATTGAGAATTAAAAAGTAAAACAAGTAAAAGCGCTTTAAGCAGTACATCAAACAAAATAAATTATCAGTATAAGTTAAGATCTTCCACAAATATTACAGGTTCTAATGTAGAATTCGAATCAAATTTAGGTGTGTTATTAAACAAATATTATAGTTTATTTTTACACATATGATCCTTATTAATTTCTGATAAAGAGGTAAATGAAAACACCATAGAAATTTCTAAATAATTACATTTTAATTATTATGTATAATAGTATTATAAATTTTATATCAAGTCATATTTTATAAATATAGTTTATATTTATTTTTTAACCAAAGGTAAACATTAAAAAAAAATGTCTTTATTCATTAACATATTATTCAATATTTTATATTTTCTAGCCGTCGGAATAGGTGTTTTACTTTCCGTGGCTTTTGTAACATTATTAGAGCGTCATATTTTAGGTTACATTCAAAGACGACAAGGACCTAATGTAACAGGTTTTTTTGGACTATTACAACCTATAGCAGATGGAGTGAAACTTTTACTTAAAGAGACCATAATTCCTCGTAGTGCAAATCCTATAATATTTAAATTTTCTCCTATTTTCACATTTGCTCTATCTTTAGCCAATTGAGTTGTTATACCTTTTAATATAGGTTGAGCAGTTTCAGACTTTAGTTTAGCCATTCCTTATATTTTAGTTATTGCATCTTTAGGAGTACATTCTGTTATCATGGCGGGTTGAGCAAGTAATTCAAAATACGCTTTTTTAGGAGCATTGCGCTCAGCAGCTCAAATGGTTTCTTATGAAATAGCCATGGGAGTAATGTTTGCTTGCATTGTTTTAATGGTAGGTTCTTTAAATTTAAGTGAAATAATATATTCTCAGAAAAATATTTGATTTCTTTTTTTATTGTTTCCCTTATTTTTACAGTTTTTTATTTGTACTTTAGCCGAAACAAACAGACATCCTTTCGACTTACCTGAAGCCGAAGCCGAGCTAGTTTCTGGTTATAACGTAGAATATTCTGCAGTAGGTTTTGTTTTATTCTTTTTAGCAGAATATAGTAGTATTATATTAATGTGTACTTTGACCGTTGTGATGTTTTTAGGAGGTTCTTACTTTGTAGGTAATGTTTGATTAAGTTCTTCAAATACAATAAACGATTTTATTTTATTACCATGATCTTTTATATGAGTATCATTAAAAATATTATATTTTATTTCTTTATTTGTAGTAGTGAGAGGTACTTTACCTCGTTATAGGTACGATCAATTAATGCGTTTAGGTTGAAAAATTTTTTTACCTATGTCGTTATGTATATTAATACTATTAATTAGTATTTACCCATATTTAGTATATTAAATACCAAAATAAATGTTTTATTTAAGTGAATTTTCTTATAGTATAATTGGGTTTGATCCTGGCCCAGAGTGAACGCTAATAAATTGCTTTACACATGCGAATTAAACATAATAAAAATTTTTTTTTTTAAGTAGTGAACGGGTGAGTATATCAATTTAAGATTATCTTTTAATTCAAACATATAAAAAATATGTATTATTTTTTAAAATTTTGAATAAAAAAAAAAGAAAATTTTTGTTAAAAGAATATTAAATTGTAGGATTAGGTTGTTGGTAGTTTAAAAGACTACCAAGCCGATGATCCTTAATCGTCTTGAGAGGGTGTACGATCACATAGGGACTGAGACAAGGCCCTAACTCTAATGAGGCAGCAGTGAGGAATCTTGGACAATGAGAGAAATCTTGATCCAGCAAATTTATAGGGGTGATGATGAAGATCGCTAACGAAGCTGTGATTGTAAAACTCTAGTTTAAAACTGATGATGACAGTTTTAAATAATTAGTCTCGGTAAACCTCGTGCCAGCAGCCGCGGTAATACGGGGGAGATAAGCGTTATTCATATAGACTGGGCGTATAGGGTATCTAGGTTGATTTTAGTTTGTTTTATCGTATAATAACATAGAGTAACTATGTTTAGATAAAAAACATAAAATCTGGTGAGTATTTGTTGAATGAACAATATTTTTAAAGTCGGGGTGACATCTTTTATAATAAAAAGAGTTTCAAGGGCAAAAGCGGTTCATTAATGAATATCTGACACTTATGATACAAAAGCATGGGGAGCAAATAGAATTTGAGACTCTAGTAGTCCATGCTGTGACTTATGAATATTTAATTTTAAATCTTGCATTTATTTGTATTTTTAGCTATTTGCACTTTTATTTAGAATTGCCGCTAACGCATAAAATATTCCGCCTGGGTACTACGATCGCAAGATTAAAACTCAAAGGAATTGACGGGGGCTCTTTGCAAACGGTGGAGCATGTTGTTTAATCTGATAATCCGCGTAAAACCTTACCAATCTTAATGTAGTGTTGCATGGCTGTCGTCGGCCCGTGTATTGATATGTGGCACCTGCATGTGAAACGGGCAGAACCCTTATTTGATAATATTTATAGTTTTATTAAAAAACTTAATATTTCAAAAGATAAGCTAAAACGGAATTTTTAAGGAGATTTTGATATTATTTAAGAAAAAAAAATTAAAAATTTAAGGCTTTTTATTTAGATAAAGTATTTTTAATTTTAACTTTTTTTTTCTATTATAAAATTTGAAAAATTGCGTTTTAGATGAAATTGGGGCTGAAGTCAAGTCGTCATGGCCTTTTTGGATTGGGCTACAAATGTGCTACAATGATAAAAACAGAAAAATAGTTGTATTAATTTAAAAATATATTTAGAAAGAACAACGAACATTTTCAAAAATTATCTTACTTCGGATTATAGTCTGCAATTCGATTATATAAAGTAGGAATCGTTAGTAATCGTGAATCAGCACGTCACGGTGAATTGAGCTAGGGTCTTGTACACACTGCCCGTCAAATCACGGAAGTACTTTTGGTTTTTAATTAATACGAATTAAGAAAAAATGATAAAATAATTATTTTATCATTTTTTTGCCATATAATTTTAAAAGATTAAAAAACAAAACTATAACTGTGATTAAGTCGTAACAAGGTAATAGTTCGGGAACGAGCTATTGGAAGTTATTTACATATATATATAATTTAAACAGTTAATTTAAATGAATCAAATCTCAGTTTTACGACAAAAACATCCATTTCATATAGTAGATAATAGTATTTGACCTTTAGTGGGAGGACTTTCCGCTTTTTTCATGGTATCTGGTTTAGTAGCTTATATGCAATTTTATGAGCGAGGTATCTTTTTATTTTTATTTGGTTTTTTTAGTTTAATTTTAACTGCAATTTTTTGATGACGTGACGTTATAAGAGAAGCAACTTTTGAGGGTTCTTTATTGCATGCAGTAGAAAATGGGTTAAAAATGGGGATGATATTATTCATCGTATCCGAAATAATGTTATTCTTCGCTTTTTTTTGAGGATTTTTTCATTCAAGTTTAAACCCAGTACCAGAAATAGGTTGTGTATGACCTCCAAAAGGTATAGAGTCGATAAACGCTTTTCATGTACCTTTATTGAATACTTTCGTATTGTTGAATTCTGGTGCTTTTGTAACAGTAGTACACTATAGTGTATTATCTGGTTACAGACGTCAAGCAATAACCTCTTTTATATATACAATAGGTTTAGCTTTATTTTTTACTTTTTTACAGTATTATGAATATAGAAACGCTTTATTCAACATTTCCGATGGAATTTATGGATCTACCTTTTATATGATTACAGGCCTTCACGGGTCCCATGTTTTAATAGGTACTTTCTTTCTAATGGTATGTCTATATAGATTAGTTATGCATCAATTCACACCTAAAAATCATTTTGGTTTAGAAGCAGCTATTTGATATTGACATTTTGTTGATATTGTTTGAATTTTCGTTTATATATTCATTTACTGATGAGGAGGAGCTTAATTTCAAATTAAAATGTCATTCTTTTTCTTTTTTTGTATAATGAACATAATAATAAGCGTTATCTTTTTTTTGGCTATGCCGTTACCAATTTACAGTTTACTTTTGATTATTGTTTTGTTTATTAATGGTACTTTTTTATTATTTAGTATAGGTCTGGAATTCTTACCTTTACTATTTTTAGCTGTTTTTTTAGGAGCAGTTATAGTACTTTTTCTATTCGCAGTAATGATGTTAGATATTAAAGAAATACCAGGATCTTCTTGAATCCATAGAATTTTTACCTTTCGTACTTTTCCTGTGTATCTTATTTTTACCTTTCTATTTTTTATTTTATTTTTAATTTTTGACGAAACTTATTTTTTCAATAAGTTAATTTCAGATTCATTATTAGGTGTAAACGACACATTAAGTTTTAATGTAGATTATTTCGATTTTTTTCAACTTTTAGAAGACAACAAAGTATCTTTAGGAGCTTTGTTAGTAGGACGTTTAATGTTTTTCAATTTTATCATTAGTTTTTTAATTGTTGGGTTTATTGCATTATTAGTAATGATAGGAGTAATTTTAGTTTCCATTTCTGAAAATAGATTGAAGAGTTCTTTAATTCAAGAAGGAACAGCACAATCTTTAAGATTAAAATTATTTTAACTTTTGGAGTTTTTTAATATTAACTTTTGGTGGTATGATATGGTATTAATGTGGGCTCATGTCCCATACTCGATGGTTCAATTCCATCTGCCACCCCTAGAAAAATTTAAATGTATATAGTAAAACCTTTTTTATCTAATAGTTTAATGCAAGTAAATTACAATCATAATGAAGCTTATCCTTCTCCAATCAACTTATCTTATATGTGAGGTTTTGGACTTTTAGCTTTAGTTGTTCTTGTATCTCAAATAATTACAGGAGTTTTATTAGCTATGCATTATAATGCAGATGTATTAAATGCATTTTCAGATTTAGAGCATATCATGAGAGATGTTGTAGGAGGTTTCGGTTTAAGATACCTTCACGCAAATGGAGCATCTATGTTTTTTATTGTAGTTTATTTACACGTAGCTAGAGGACTATATTATGGTTCTTATTTTCAACCAAGAGTTCTTCTTTGAATTTCAGGGGTCCTTATTTTATTTTTAATGATGGCCACAGCCTTCATAGGTTATGTTTTACCTTGAGGACAAATGAGTTTTTGAGGGGCGACAGTAATAACTAACTTTTTTTCTGCTATACCTTTCGCAGGGACAGCAATTACTCAATGATTATGAGGAGGTTATTCTGTAGATGATCCTACTTTAAATAGATTTTTAAGCCTTCACTTTCTTGTACCGTTTTTAATAGTAGGGGTAGTAGCATTACATTTAATATTACTACATGAACACGGATCTAATAATCCATTAGGATTTAAACATACACAAAGCATTCCGTTTTTCACTTATTTTAGTATAAAAGATCTTTTTGGTTTCGTAGTGTTTTGTGTTTTTTTTGGTATGTTCGTAGTGTACGCACCTAACTTATTAGGACATTCTGATAATTATATAGAAGCACTACCTTTAGTAACACCAGCACATATAGTACCAGAATGATATTTCTTACCTTTTTATGCTATTTTAAGAACTATACCGGACAAATTAGGAGGTGTTATTGCAATGGTTTTAGCCATTTTAATTATAGTAGTTTTACCTTTCTTTGATACTGCGCGTATACGTTCTGCTTTTTTTAGGCCTGTACATTTATTTGCTATAAGTTTTTTCTTTTCTTTTTATATTTTATTAGGGTGAATAGGAGCATCTGCTGCAGAATACCCTTTTATAGAGTTCTCTGAAATTATTACTTCATTATATTTTGGATATTTTTTTATAACATTACTTTATGGTAAATTTTCAATATTTAGTATTGAAAATGTAAATAATGATGTTAGTGATTTTAATTACTAAATGTTAATATTTGTAAGTTTTTTAATCTTTACATTTGGTTTATGAAGTTTATTATTGAATAGGTCTAGTTTTTTGATGGCAATTTTATGTTTTGAGGTAATGTTTTACGGAATTAATATTGGATTTATAGGCTTTGGTTACATTTTAAACGATGCTATTAGTCAAATAATTTCTATATTTATATTAACTTCAGCAGCATTAGAATCTGCATTAGCTTTAGCTTTATTGATGGTGTTCTTTAAAGTTTTTTCTAATATAATAATTGATTAAATTAAAATGATACAAAAACAATCAAAAGTACAATCGTCAGATAATTCAGGAATGAGATTAGGTAAATGTATTCATATTTATGGAGGATACAAACGCAATTATGGATTTGTAGGAGATAATATATTATTATCTATAAAAACTTTGAGATTAGTGAGAAAAGTAAAAAGAGGAGAGTTACATAAAGCATTAATAATAAGAACTCGAAAAAAAACAAGAATATTCGATGGAATAAGTTCGAAGTTTAAAAAAAATTCGGTTATATTACTAAGTAAGCAGTTAAAAGTACTTTCTTCTAGAGTCTTTGGTCCTTTCTCAAGAAGTTTACGTAAAAAAAAGATAATAAGATTACTTTTATTGTCTAATCAGTCTTTTTTTTAACATTATTGAAGAGTTTATATTTATTTTTTATAGAAAAACCACAATTAAAAAAATTGATGTTTTTATTAAAATGAAAAGCGTATAATTTAGATTCTAAATTAATAGAATATAGTTCTATCTGATTTTACAATATAAATAAAAATTTAAATAAGTTAAGCACAAACCTAAAAATATATATAAAAAATAGTTACTTACGTAACAGCGTTAATATCAAATTATTATCTTTTTATTTATTTTCAAATTTAAATTGAAATATAAATTCTAAAATATTAAATACAAAATCAAACATTATAAAGTACAAAATAAGAAAAAATGTACCTAGAGGACTTTTATTATTTTTTAGAAATTCAAAAAATTTGAAATTTTTAAATTTTTTAAACTTTCATAAAATAAAGATAGTAACTGACACTAAATTATCACAAGTTAATTTAGTAGGAAACGTTAATAATTTATTTGAGTTCTCAAATATAAAAGCTTTCATTATTTCAGATAAATCAAAAGATATTACAATAAAATCGAACTTTCAAATCCAAAATAGTTATATATTAAATTTCGGGTTAAATTTATTATTTCTGAAAAAATTTGATGTATTTTCCAAAGAATCTTATTTATTGTTCAACGATGTTAAATTATTTAACTCCTTTTTGAAGTTTAATAAGACTATTTTAGTTAAAGTGTTATTAAATAAGGCTTTTATGACAAATTTCGTAATTAATACCACTATAAATAAAAAAATGGATTACAAAAATACAAACTTCTATAATTATTCCAATCTCCAATTATTAGGTAAGAATAAACAATCTTTGAATTATTTAAAAGGAAAAATAAAATTAAAAATGTTAAAAGACGAAACATTAATAGATTATTTTAAGAATACAAAGTTTGATATTTTAATGAAAAATACAAACTTTTTATTGTATAATAAACGTGTTTATAGGTTATTTTACTTTATGTATTATTATGAAAAGTTAAAACAGAACAGTCTTTCAATAAATTTTATTATAATTAAAATAATAAAAATGTACATCAATTTTTTTGATTATAATAAATTTAATACATAATGTTAGATCTTTTTAATAGTTTTATTACTTTTAGGTTGATAAAAAAAAAGTTAAACTACAATTATCGTAGAAAAATAATATGAAAAGAGCGTCCTTTAGTAAAGTGTCCTCAAAAAAAAGGAATTTGTTTAAAATTTATAGAACGTTCACCCAAAAAACCAAATTCAGCAAAACGAAAGTTAGTTTTAGTCCGATTATCTAATAAGCGTAGGATTTATGCTACAATACCTGGAGGTAAGAACCATAATCTTCAAGAACATTCTTTAGTTTTAATTAGAGGAGGGCGTTCTAAAGATGTTCCCGGGCTTCGATATAAATTGGTACGTGGAGTTTATGATTTAGAAGGCCTTTCTGGAAGAAAAAGTAGTCGTTCTAAATATGGAGTCAAAAAAGTATAATTCAAATGTGATTATTTTTAGGTAAAAAATATGATTCAGAAACAAAATTTAGTAAAATGTTACAAAATTTATTTGGATATGGAAGACATCATTCTTTAGAAGTTTGTTGTAACTTGGGCATAAGCCCCAAAGTAAAATTGAAAGACCTAAAATTATTTTTAGAAACTTACTCGTCTTCTAAAAATATAAATTCCTTTCAAAAAAAATTAGAAGATAACATTAAACAAAATAAAGAATATTTGTTTGACAATGATTTAAAAAAATTATTGAATAACAGATTAGAGTTTTTAAAGAAAGTAAAAAATAGAAGAGGAATTAGACTTTCTCTAAAACTCCCTGTAAGAGGCCAACGTACTCAGACAAACGGCAAAACAGCAAAAAAGTTTAAAGGATTTTATTAATAAATGTATTTGTTCATGTAGCTCAATGGTAGAGCAGAAGACTGAAAATCTTTGTGTTGATGGTTCAATTCCATTCTTGAACAGCAAAATAAGAAGCGGTGGCTGAGTGGTTAAAAGCGGTAGACTGTAAATCTATTGAGAAAATTCTCTACATTGGTTCGAATCCAATCTGCTTCATTTTTTATAGTATTGTTATATATGTAAGTTTATTAATTTAATTAGTAAAAAAACAAAAAAAAACAAAAAAAAATGTATTTATTATTATTAAGTATTCCATTTTTAAATTTCATTTTACTAAGTTTATTTAGTAAAAACGTATGATTGAAAAATATCTTTAATTTCGTTATACAGTCTAAATTTTTTCTTTTAGTCTTAACTTTTATAGTTTTTGATGAAATTATTTTTTCTGATTTATCTAGTTTCTTAAATGTTATGATATGATTTCAATCAGAAATTCTAACTATATATTGAGGCTTCGAATTTGATGGCTTAGTAGGCATAATGTTATTAGTAGTTTCATCTATTTCATCTTGTGTGCATATATATTCTTTAGAGTATATGGGAGAAGACCCACATTTGCGAAGGTTTTTGTCTTATATAGCTTTATTTACTTTTTTAATGTATATTTTAATTAGTGCAAACAATTTGATTCAACTATTTGTAGGTTGAGAAGGTGTAGGATTATCTTCCTATTTATTAATCAACTTTTGGTATAATAGATTACAAGCTAATAAGGCAGCTTTAAAAGCAATGATAGTTAATCGTATAGGAGATATAGGATTAGCTGTAGGAATTTTTTATTTGTTTAACTTTTTTGGAACAGTTGAATATGATATTTTAGCAGTATTAAATGACACTCATAGCAATATAATGTTCAAAGTTGGCTCTTTTCAAATAAGTCAAATAGATTTAATATGTTGTTGTTTATTAGTAGGAGCAATAGGTAAATCTGCACAAATAGGTTTACATGTTTGATTACCAGATGCTATGGAAGGGCCTACTCCAGTTTCTGCACTTATACATGCAGCTACAATGGTTACAGCAGGAGTATTCCTTATTTGTAGAATTTCTTTTTTATTTGAAAATTCTTTATTTTCTTTTTTTTTAATTTGTATAGTAGGAAGTTTGACAGCATTTATGGCGGGTACTATCGGCTTAGTTCAAAATGATTTAAAAAAAGTAATTGCTTATTCTACTTGTAGTCAACTTGGGTACATGGTTTTAGTAAGTGGTATAGGAGGGTATAAAGAAGCAATGTTTCATTTAACAACACACGCATTTTTCAAAGCAGGTTTATTTTTAGGAGCAGGGAGTTTAATACACGCTGTAAGCGATGAACAAGATATGAGAAAATTAGGAAGTTTACACTCTTTTATACCTTTCACTACAATTGTAATGATGATTTGTTCTTGTTCTTTATGTGGTATGCCTTTTTCTGCAGGCTTTTTTTCTAAAGATTTTATTCTAGAATCTGCAGGAAGTTATGAAAGCACAGAAAGTTTCTTTATTTATTGAATAGGATTTTTAACAGCCATTTTAACAGCAGTATACAGTAGTAGATCTTTATATTCTAGTTTTTATGACGAAGTTCAAGGTTTAAAAAAAGTTTATGAAAATATACACGAGGGCACTATTTTAATGTTAGCTCCTTTATTTTTTTTAGTTCTTTCTGGTACTACATACGGCCAATTATTATTTGAAATATTCTTGGGTTATGGAAATGATATTTGATTATTTTTGGGTAATTTTAAAACAAAAGATTCTAATTTTTTTTCAGCCGAATTTTTAGATGTATACTTTAAACAAAATCTATTTTACTTAGTGGTACTCTCTATTACTTTTTTCTTCATTTTAATTTTTTTAATATGAAAAAATGTATTATGAGAGTCTAGCCTCAATAATTTCGTAATGAACACAGGTTTATATCATTTTTTTAACAAAAAATGATATTTTGACAAAATCTACAACAGTTATATAAATAGTAACATAAGTTATTTAGGTTATAACGTAACCTATCAAAATTTAGATAGAGGATTATTTGAAGATTTAGGTCCTACAGGATTTAGTAATAATATATATTATATTGCTACTAAAATAAAACAAGTATATTTTGGAATTTTATATCAACATCTTTTATTACTAATTTTATCTTTTAGTATAATTTTTGTATTTTTTTTAAGTTTCAACAATTTTTTTTAATTTAATTGTGGTATTAGTTGATTGGTCCAACGTATGGCGAGACCTATCGTACATGGTAATGGCCGCTAAATTAATCGGTGCAGGAGCTGCTACAATAGGTCTCGCTGGTGCTGGTGTGGGTATTGGAAATGTCTTCGGATCTTTAATCGAAGGTGTCGCAAGAAACCCTAACCAAAAAGATGAATTATTTCGTTTCGCAATTTTAGGTTTTGCTTTAACAGAATCTATTGCTTTATTCGCTTTAATGATAGTCTTTTTGATCCTATTCTCTTTTTAATCATGACTTACCAACATATAATTATATTTGGAGTGTCTATGGGAATAACTTTAATAGTATACGGTTATTTTTTTTAACCTTTTTACTATCTATTAATAAAAATTATCTATTTTAATATTTTAAATTTAAATGTATATTTTTATTTACTTAATATTCGTATTAAATTATTTTTTAACAAATATCAATTTAGAACAAATGACTAGTTGACAATTTGGTTTTCAAATACCAGCTTCTCCTTCAGCAGAAGGAATTTTAAATTTCCATCATGATCTTTTTTTAATCTTATTAATAATTTTAGGTGTAGTATTTTGAGCTATATATATTTGTATTTCTATGTGAAATTCAGAAAAAATTAGACAACCTATTTATTATTTTTCTCATGCTTCCGTACTTGAAATGATTTGAACTATAATACCTGCTATAATTTTAACTCTAATAGCAGGACCTTCTTTCGTATTATTATATTCTATTGATGAAATCATAAGTGCTTTAATTTCTTTTAAAGTAATAGGTCATCAGTGATATTGATCTTACGAAAACATAAGCTATGATTTCTTATTTGAAGAATTACAATTATTCAATGGGATAATTGACAATAAAGCATCAACTGAAAAATTAGAATCTTTGAACAATTTTCAAAACTTTGTAAATAAGTATATAAGAACTTCTAATGTTTCTTTTGATAGTTACATGTTAAATGAAAGTGACTTACAACATCGTTCTCAACGTATGTTAAAAGTGGACAATAAGTTATATGTACCTATAGAAACAAATTTAAGATTCTTAGTTACTTCTTCAGACGTTTTACATAGTTGAGCAATTCCAAGTTTGGGTATTAAATTAGATGCATGTCCTGGACGTTTGAATCAAACATCTACTTATATAAATAGACCAGGCAACTTTATGGGACAGTGTAGTGAAATTTGTGGTGTTAATCACGGTTTTATGCCTATTTCAATAGGAGCTGTAGATCTTTTTGGAGCAGGAAATGTAATGAAAGAAGAAGAGTTACAGAATATTGCTAGTTTGTTTAAACATTTAAGCATTGAAATGATCAATTCTAAATAAAAGTTACTTTAAATTTAAATGGATATCTTAAAAAGTGTAAATGTAGAAACACAAAAAAATTTCATGTTGAATTTTGGACCGCAACATCCAGCAGCACATGGAGTTTTACGTCTTATATTATCGTTAGAGGGAGAAACAGTAATATCCGCAGATCCTCATATTGGGCTTTTGCACAGAGGAACAGAGAAATTATTGGAGTATAAAAATTATTTACAAGGTATTCCTTACTTTGATAGATTAGATTATGTATCGATGATGGCTCAAGAACATGTTATTTGTTTAGCCATAGAAAAATTAACTAATTTAAAAGTAAGTTTACGTTCTCAGTTTATACGAGTTATTTTCTTAGAAATAACTCGTATTTTAAATCATTTATTAGCAGTGGGCTGCCATTCTTTAGATGTAGGAGCAATGACCCCGATGTTATGAGGTTTTGAAGAACGTGAAAAATTGATGGAAATTTATGAGCGTATTAGCGGTGCACGAATGCATGCAAGTTTTTTCAGACCTGGAGGGGTAAGTCAAGATCTACCTCGAGGCCTTCTTTCAGATATTATACGATTCACTAATCAATTTGTGAAACGTATAGATGAAATTGAAGAACTTTTAACAAATAACAGAATTTGAAAACAACGTCTTGTACAAGTAGGCCATGTTCCTTTAGAATATGCTAAAAGTGCAGGATTTAGTGGGGTAATGTTAAGAGGTAGTGGTTCTAACCATGATTTAAGAAAAGCATTACCTTATGAAATATATGACAAAGTACCTTTTAACGTGGCTTCAGGTACTAAAGGAGATTGTTATGATAGATATCAAATCAGAGTAGAAGAAATGAGACAATCTTTAAATATTATAGAATTTTGTGTCAAACATATATCTTCAGGTAGTATTTATTCTGATGATAAAAAATTGACACCTCCTAGCAGAAATGAAGTAAAAAATTCAATGGAAGGTTTAATTAATCATTTTAAATATTTTACAGAAGGTATATCAGTGCCAAGTGGGCGAGTTTATGTGTCTACAGAAGCACCAAAAGGTGAATTCGGGGTAACTTTAATTTCAGATGGTACCAATAGTCCTTATAGATGCAAAATAAGAGCACCAGGCTTTTTTCATTTACAAGGTTTAGATTGAATGACTAAAGGTCACATGATAGCTGACGTAGTAACAGTAATAGGAACACAAGATGTAGTTTTCGGAGAAATAGATAGATAATTTTAAATTTAAATGTATAACTTTTTAAAAAAAGAATTTTTATTGAAGAGGAAAAATAAAATGAATAAATCAGGAGGACGTAATAACGTAGGTAGAATAACTGCACGTCATAGAGGAGGAGGACATAAACGTCTTTATTATAATATTAATTGAATGAATCAATCATTTAATAACGTTTTAATAGGTAATATTGTTAGGACTAGTTATAATAATCCTTTACAAATATATTTAAACAAAGAAAATAACCAATTATCATTATTTTCTAATATTTTAGAAACAGAAATGTTTAATTCTATTTTAAGTAGCACTAAACAAGGAAAAATTAAATTGTTAAAAAATATAGTAGTAGGTTCTTATATTTACAACATTGAAAGAAAGTTAAAGACTGGGCCCGTATATTGTAGGTCTAAATTTTCCTTTGGTCAAGTTTTACAAGTTTTGGACAATAAGATATTAGTTAATTTACCTTCAAAAAAGAAAAAAATGCTGGATAAAAAGGTAAAAGTCTTTTTATTAAATAATATTAATCTAATAAAACAAAAAGATGATCCTAAAAAATATAAATCTAAAGCAGGAGTTTCAAGGTGATTAGGCAGACGCCCAAAAGTACGTGGGGTGGCTATGAATCCTGTAGATCATCCTCATGGAGGAGGAGAGGGAAAAACTTCCGGAGGACGTTTTTCTTGTTCTCCTACAGGGGTTCTATCTAAAGGTTACAAAACAAAAAGAAAAAAACATGAGAAAGTTTAAATATGATTATTATTTATTTTTAAATAAAAACAATAAAAAAATACCTAGTTTAGTTAAACCAAACTTGTCTTTGATTCCTATTTTTTTAAAAAATAAAGTAAAAGTATATAACGGTTTGAATAATTATACCATAGAAGAAGTTCAAAAAAAACATTTAAACAGTAAAATAGGTACTTTTATAAATACACGAAGTACAAAGAAAAAAAGTTAAATGGGACGTTCAGGACAAAAAGTTAATCCAGTAGGTTGAAGAGTAGGTATATATCGAAAATGAAAAAACAGTTGAGTTCAAAACAAATTAAATTATAAAGATTTATTATTAAATAGCATAAATATATCCAAATTATTAAGATCATTTTTACGTTTTGGAAAAAAAAGACGCCTTTTTTTTTTTAACTATACTTTATTAAACAATAATAATTTAGATATTTTTTGTTTTTTTACAAGAATTAAACGTAAAAAACCAAAATTTAGGCAAAAGTTAAAAAAGATAAAAAAAAAAACTAAAATGTTTCAAGATAATTTATATAAGTATTATGAAAAAAAGGTTAAATATAACTATAAAATAAAAAATAAAGCAAAAGTAAAAAAAAAAAGTGTGAAAGTATTAAACATTTTTGGTAGAGATCACAAGTATAATGTAAACTTTGTAAAAAAAAAAAGAATTTTAAAGTTTAAGTACAATAAAGATTTGAAGTCAAATGTTAAAAGTAAGTTTAAACTTAACAAGTTAGCATTAAAATTAAGGGAAGTAAAATTAGGAAGAAACAGTACTAATAAAAGCAATTTTAAATTAATTCAAAAAGATAAAAAAGTTAATTCAAATACAATTTTATCAAAAAAAGAAAACACACTCCTAAAAAAAATAAGCAGTAAGAAAAAAAAATTTTTCCATTTTTTATATAATATAGAGTATTTTGGTCTTTTTTTTTCTTTTAACTTATTAAACTATTTTAATTATAACAAACATAACTTTTTAGATAATAATGCATTGTTGAAAAAATTAACTCTTGATAAATTTTTTTTATCTTCTTTTTTATTATTGAATAGGTTAAATAATTATGATTTAAATACTTTAAAATGAAAGTTATCAAATATTTTGAAAAAAAAACAAATAAAAAGTTATGATTTAAAATATATTGACAATAAATTATCAAATAAGATAAGGATCAATGAGGAAAAAAATCTATCTACATTCGTACATACAAAAGAATCAAGTGCAAATTTTTTTTTGGTAAATAAAAAAACAAGAGAAGGGAAGTTATTTTCGAATAAAAAACAAAAAATGAAACAAACTAAAGATATCATTAATAACCAAAAATTTTCGAGTTTTTCATTTTTGAGTAAAGTATTCGACTTTGATAAAAACATTTATGCTTTATATTTTAAACAATCTAAATATATAAAATTTACCTCACATCAAAATAATTTGATTATTTACAATAATAAAAAAAAGATATCAGCAAGTTTATTTAATGAAAGTCAGCTAAACAATTTTTATGTTTTATATTCTATACTTTCTACATATAATTTTGACTTTTTAACAATAAAAAAGAAGTCTAATTCATATAAATCAATTTATAAATCGTACAAAAAGAAAGATAAAGTAATGAAAAGATATAAAAAAACACTTTCGTTATTCAATATAAGTAAATTATTTTTTAAGTATAATAATTTTAAAAAACCATTAGCATTGTTGAAAAACTCTTTATCGGTTTTAACAGGATATACAGCAGATGTTTTTTTTAGTTCAGTTAATTCCTTTTATAAGTTTTCTAGAAAAAAATATTGAGATCCTATAAATTTTAAAAAATTACCAGATTATAGAAGGTCCTTATATTTAAAACAATCAAAGAAAAAAAAGTACGATTTAAAAAAATTAACTTTTAAGTTTTATAGAAGAATTCGTAACAGATATATTCAATTAAAGAATTTGCGCTTTTTACTTCGTTTATGTATGTTAACAAGTTTCGTAAAGCGTCCTATTATATTTGCTAGATATTTTTGTTATCAGATAAACAAGTTTCCTAAAAAATATAGACAAATTCCTTTTTTAAGGTACGTAATGTCTATATTTCTCACTTTATCTAAAAGAAAAGAAATTTTAGGTGCTAGAGTACAAATTCAAGGACGCTTTGACAAATGACGTCGTTCTAAAATAATGATAAAAGAAAGTGGTATTCTTACCACTAGAAAAAAATTTTTCTTTATAGAATATGGAAGTTGTAGTGGATTTATAAAAAAAGGAAGTTACGGGATTAAAGTTTGATTATCTTATAGACCTAAATTCTCTAATTTTTATAAGCATTGTTTTATATCTTACTTTAATTATTCAAATTTATTGAAAAAAAATTTCATTAACAAAAGAAGAAAAATTAAAAACTTTTTTAAATTTAGAAACAAGTCCAGTCTTTTAAAAAAAAAATTACAAAGCGGTTTTAGGTCGAAGAAAAAAGAATATTTGAAATCTAATTCCAAAAAAGTTTTTATGTATAACAGTTATAGAGAAAAAAGCAAAGTAAAAGTTAAATACAAAACTAAGTTTAAGCGCAATGAGGAAAAACAAACTTTTTTAAAGAAATTAAAAAAAAATCAATTTGAATTTAGAAAGTTAAAATGATCAAAAAAAAAAAATAAAATTGATCAACTATTAATGCTTCCTAATTTATTAAATATTTAATTTAAATGAATTTTAAACCTCAACAATGAAAAAAAAAGAAAAATAGTAAGCAACGCATAAGTTTATTAAAAACAAAACGTTCATGTATAAATGAATACGGTAAATATGCTTTAAAAGCTATAGAACCAGGAAAACTTTCAATGATTAATATTGAAGTAATTAGGCGATTCATAATGAGTAAAACGAAACGTAAGTCTAAGATTTGATCGAGAATAATCCCAGACACACATATGACAAAGAAACCTGCAGAAGTAAGAATGGGTCGTGGAAAAGGTGCTATAGATCACTGATTTGCAAAAGTAAAGTCAGGACAGATAATTTTTGAAATAAACATGAATCAATCTAACATCTTAGATAAATTGTTAAAGGCTATCGATCAAAAAATACCATTTAAGACAAAATTTGTAAAAATAAAATAGAATAATGAATAAAGCCATTAGAAGTACCCAAATAAATAATAAAAAATTAATGAAAAAGTTTGAATCATTTAGTAATAACAGAACTTTTTTTATCGAACAACTTTTAGGAATTTTACAATTTAGTATAAAAAAAGGTTTAAAGACTAAAACAAAAAGAATTTTGAATAATTTAATTACAAAGTTATATTTAAAAGATAATAGAATAGTTTATAAGTTTAACAATAAGTTAACAAAGTTTAAACAAGCTTATAAAATAATGGATAAACGAAAAAAAAAATGAAAACGCCGAAACTTCTCTATAAAACAGAAAGAGATACGAGTAACTCCTTTTTTAAGGAAAAACTTTTTTACTAATAATTTCAAAAGATTTTATAGAAGACGTTCTAGGAAGTATGCTATTTTTTTAAATTCAGAAGAACAATTACATTATATAAAAAAAATTTATATAGATTTAGTAAAAGGAAATAAAAGTAACAAGCTAATTAATACGTTTGAAAAACAAATAAGTCATTTTTTATCTTTAAAAACAGTAGAAACAAAAAAAATATTAGGTTGAATTAAGTATATTACACGAGGTTACGTCATTAAGGAAAATATGAAAAAAAAAGATACTATACCTAAATCTTATTTTTCTAATGATAACTTTAGAGAAGGTGATGATCAAATTTATTTTAAAAAAATAGTAGAAAAAAATGAAATCTCTTCCACTAGGGAAACATTGACATTTAAATTTATGGGAAAAAATAAACATTTTATAAAATCTTTTCTAATAAGAAAAATTTCTAATAAATTACATTCAAAAAAAGTTAAATTTGTAAAAACACAAAAAAAAAAAAAAAGTAAAACACTCCTTTCTAAAATATCGAGGTATAAAAAAGAAAAACATGTGGAAAGTTTAATACCTCATAGTAGAAGACAAAGTGATAATATTATTTATTCAAGTTTGTATAAAAACATGATTAAAACAACATCTCACTTTAAAATGGGAAAAAGATATTTTCACAGCAATAATCAATATGAACTTTCCTTTTATAGCTTTGAAAAGTATAATTTAAAAAAAGTTAAAAAATTTTGCGAAAATATTAAATCTAATACATTAAAAAAAAATATCTTAATAAAACCTATACAAAAGAGAATAAAAAAGATTACAATTTTAAAATCACCTCACGTTAATAAGACAGCGAGAAATCAATACGACCAAATAACTTATAAATTAAGTCTAAAAGTTCAAAATGATTCTTATAACCACAAAGCTATTTTTGATTTTATTTTAAAAGTAAAAACATATTTTTCTTATCTAGACTTTACTTTTAGATCAAAAAATTAGTTAAGTGCTTCTAGCTCAACTGGAAGAGCTTTGACCTTCTAAGTCAATGGTTATGGGTTCGAATCCCATGAAGCGCTTTTTTAACTTATGAATAATATTCCGTCTTTAAAAAATTCCAATAAAAAATTAATTAATAACGATTACAATAATTTTGTCATTTTATGGTTTATATTATTAACTAATTCAGTTTTTCCTTCTTTAGATTATAAAAATTTATCTTTTTTAAACTTATCAAATTCATTATTTGTACGTTTTAAATTTCCGGATTTATTTTTCATTTTAATAGAATTTTTTATCTTAGACATTACCTTATCATTTTCTCAATTAATCGATTTATGCGTAACAGATTACCCTTTTTTGAAACATAGATTTGATTTAAGTTACGTATTTTTTTTATTTGATTTAAAATTTTATGTTGTATTAAATATAGCATTAACAGAATTTGGAGTAATTAGTACATTATTCTATGTTTTTTTATCCGCTTTATGATCCGAACGTGAAGTATGAGATAGTATGGGTATAAGATTTTCTGAAAATCCCGGTATGCGTAGAATTTTAAGCGATTATGGTTTTCATGGGCATTATGGACGAAAAGATTATCCTTTGTTAGGTACTTATGAGTTACACTATAGTGAGGCTTTAAAAATTATAGTAAAGAAAATACCTTCTTTTAGTCAAATGATGAGAACTTTCATATTTAAAGATTTAAATAATGTAGAAAACACATCTTTATCTTTTAAATCAAGTTTCGTTTTTTTGACATTTAATTGATTCAATTTCATATCTTTAGATCTAATATTTTTTTTTATTTTAATTCTATTTTTTATTTTATGAATATCTTTAATAAGTTTTGCTCCTTATAAAGATCAAGGTACTTTTTCTATACAGTTTTACACTTTATTTCTTTTTTTAAGTTTATACCTTTCTGGAAGTTGTGACAAATTTTATTATATTTTTAAAGAAAATATAAATTCAACAAAGAAAGATTCGATAGAATTTTTATTTGAATATTTATCTTCGTCGAGCTTATTTTTATCATTTTTGAGCTTGATTATATTTTTCTCATTTTTTTTATTTTATCAAAAGTATTTAAACAATAATGAAATCATAGATAAAGATATAGTATTAAATTTGAGCATCTTTTCTATTCTATTTTTCTTTTGAATAATAGTAAAAGATTTTGTGGAAATGTTTCTCTTAATAGAAGGTTTTGCCTTTCTAAGTTTCGTTTTAGTAGCACGTTCTCGACATACTAAGTTGGGTTCTTCTGTAGGAATACGTTATTTATTATTGAGTGGAGTACCTGCTGTTTTTTTTATATATGGCATTAGTTTCTATTATTATTATACTACATCAATAATTTTAAATGATATAGATGCTTCTTTGAATATTTCTTTAATCTAAATGACTTTCACATACTTGAAAAATACAACAAATATTTTTTTCACCAAAATAAAAAATCAATCGTTTAATCTTTTACTATTTTTACAGTTAAATTTTTTTCTTATCTTTAATTTTTTTCAATGTGAAAATTTTAATGAAAAAAAAGAAAAATCTGTTAACAAATTGTCTACAATTAAAAATGATATAATTAACTTTTCATATTTTAATAATATAGGCACAACAAAACAAATAAGCATACCTTTTTTTCAAGAAAAAGTTTGTACAACAGAAGATATTTCTGATGGTTATAAAGATAGCTTATACAGTTTTAAAAAAGGTTTAGAGACTATAAAAGATTATTCACTTTTCAATAAATATTATAACGAACAATACGAGTCTATAATTTCTTCAGAAAAAAACAAAGAATTAGTTAATATTATACGTTACGATGAATGAGTTTCCGTCAAAGATGATTATGTTAATTGCATTAATAACAACGAATTATTAAAAGTGAGTGAATTCAATTTTAATAGTTTAATAAATAATAGTGTTTTTAATGTTTTAGACGGATCTTTTACTTGAAACTTATTATTCGTTTGGAGTATCAGTTCTATATTATTCTTATTTTTATTTAAATGGGCTGCTTGGCCTACATATAATTGAGCTATTTTCATTTATAATATATCTAATACAGGGGCCGCAGGTTTTCTTTCTTTTTCCATGAAGTTTATTTATGGAATATTGATATTAATTTTAAACGTTTATTTGCTTAATTATTTAGACATTTTTTGAAGTATATTATTAATTTGTATAAGTATATTTAGTTCTTTATTTGCAGTTTTAGGTGCCATAAACGAACGTTTTATTAAAAAATTTTTATTATATAGTTCTTTAGGTCATGTAAGCTTTATGTTATTAGGTTTTATCTACTTTTTAAACGGAGGTTTCGATTATTTATTTCTTTACCTTATAGTTTACACTCTAATGTCGAATATATCTTGATTATTTTTAGTCTCTTCTTTACAAAATATAAAATTATTGAATTCTTTTATAAATTCTTTAAATAATGATTTTATGGCTAAAACTGTCTTGGCTTTAATTTTATTTTCACTAAGTGGACTTCCTCCATTTAGTGGGTTTTTTGTTAAATTTGAGATGTTATTACTATCTATATATAGTTCCGATTATATTTTAGCTATTATATTATTATTATTGAGTTTGATTACTTTATTTTATTATATAAGAATAATTAAAATATTGTTTTTTGATAAATTTGAATTAAAAAAAAATTTAGAAGTTAAAGAAAATATAGTAACACTATTAATAAGTTTTAGTTTTATTACAGTCATATTTTTTATAGTTTTTTTTGATTATACTATGATTTATTATATTAAAAATTTTATTAGTAGTTCTTTTTAAGATATAATGTTTCCATATATTATTATCATCTTTATTCTCATTTTAAACTATGATATGATTATATATTTAAACTTGTCTAAACATTTAGAATTATTCACTTTTTTTTTTATATTTTTTTTTTTTTCAGAGTCTAAAGAAAAAAAAATAATAATTTTTATCTTTTATATAGTTTCTTATTGAATTTTAACAGATATAGAATTTTTAATAGATAGAATACATTTTTTTATTTAAAACACTTAATTAATGAAAATGTTCAAATTAATAGTTAATTTAATAAATACAAACTTAAAAAAACAAAGAAGATGATTTTGTTTTAATATAAAAAATAATAATTTTTTTTTATATTACTTTTTGAATATTTTAATTTTAGAAAATTATATAAAATCTTATCAATTAGTTTATAAGAATAATAAACTTTGAATTGAAATAAGCTTATATAACACGATTCCTAATAAAAATTATAAAAAGATAATCTTATTAAAAAAAAAAGAAAAGATTAAAAGTAATAGTTTATGACTTAAATTCAACTATTCAGACTTATTAATCTTGACTACTCCTCTAGGTATTTTAACACGAAAAGATTGTTTAAGGTTAAATGTAGGAGGAATACCTTTAATAAATTTAAAATTATAAATATGTTCTTTTTCAAAAAAAATATAAAGTTTTACATTAAAACAGGAAAATTCTGAATTTGTCTAAAAAATAACAATAATGAATCAGTCCACAACTATATTTGCAAGTTAAAAAACAAAAATTTCAAAATATTGCAAAGTAAAGACATATTGTATTTTAACATAAAAGACGTAAATGTTGTTTTATACTGAAAGTTGTTTAATACTAATTTATTTAGTATTAGCGTTTCTTGATATAATAGGTTTAAATTAGTAGGGGTAGGGTATAAAATAGTTCTAGATAAGTCCAATAATACTTTAGAGTTATCTTATGGATATAGTACAATAAAAAAAATATTAATACCAAACAATATACGATTCTTTGAATTATCAGAACGTCAACTATATGGAATAAGTTCAATAGATAAAATGAGTTTATTAAACTTTTTGAACAAATTAGAAAAAGTAAGAAAATTCGATCCATACAAGGGCAAAGGTCTAATTTTTGAAAATAAATTTTACTTACGAAAAACCAACAAAAAAAATGACAAATAAAATATCAATTTATGATAACTTACATTATAAACATTTAATTTTTACTAGATCTATAATAGGACATACTGCAAGAAAAACCACACGTTTTATGAATTCATTTATTACCGGTTGAAGAGGTAATATAGTTATTTTTGATATTTTTTACTTGCGATTAAGTTTATTAAACTTTTATATAATATTAAAATGAAGTGGATATAGAAGACTTAATTTATTATTATATTTAAAAGATCAACGCTTTTTAAATTTAATTAATCGTACATGATTGCTGCATAATAAAAACTTTCACGGATTTAACAGAAAAAATAACTTATTAGGTCAAATATTTACATCACATACATGATTAGGGGGTATTATATCTAATTGAAACATTTGATATAGTTTTTTTGAAAACATCAAAAAAAAAGAAGTAAAAAAAATACATGTGTCCAAAAGTGCACAAAGATATTTAAGAAAATCACGGGGTTTACTTTCAAGACAAAGTCATCCATCGTTTCCAGATTTAGTATTATTATTAACAAATGAAAAAATAGCAATGCAAGAATCATACATCAATTATGTTCCCATTAGTGGAATAAGTGATAGTAACATGAGTACAAAAGGTTTCAGTTTCTTCATACCAGGGAATGATGATTCTATAGACTTTCAATTATATTTTGTGGAATTACTTCAAAAAAGTTTACGTGAGGGTAATTTATTAGAAATACAAAACTTTTATTTTTATTTCTACTTTTATTTAAAAAAAATTATAAATTTAAATGATGCATTATAAACCACGGTTTTCTTTATGTTATAAATTAAAAAGTAAAATTTGATCTTACAAAAATTCTCGTTTAAGACTATTCATAGATAAACGAGGACGTAGATACTTACGAAAAGGACGCCGTCATAGGTTGAAAAGAGTACTCAAAAATATGAAATGAATGAAAATAAGATGACCTTTTGGATTATCTTTAAATTTAATACAATTTAAAAAAAGACGTAGAAATTTCATATTTAAGGCTAGGTGAAAGTATAAAAGTTACTTTCAAAGACAACAGGCATATAAAAAATCTTTAGGTAAAATTAGATTAAAAAGATTAAAAGTTATGTTTAAAAATATATTAAATAAAGCACATATTTTTAAATATTTATCTCTGTTAAAAAATATAGAACTTCGTTTAGACATTTTATTATATAGATTAAAGTTTAGTGTGACCCCTTTTTCTTCTTCAGTATTATTAAAGAAAAAAATTTTTTTATTGAATAACAACTTTAACTATAAAAATAATGTTATTTGTAATATAGGAGACGTTATAAGCATTAATTGAAAGTTATGAAACTTTATCCACTTTTTGTATTTAAGTAAGCTACGTCTACGTTTTTTTCGCAGCTTTATCAATATCAAACGTTTGACTTTTCGTTATAAGAAATATTTTAACCTTTATAAATCTAATTTGAACAAATTACCTTTAGTAAAATTTAATGAGAAAAACAAAAGTATAAAAACTTATAGTTATTTATACAATGCCATAAAGTTAAAAGGTTTAATACAAAGCAAAAAAAACAAGATAATAAAAACAATAAATTTAAATTCTTTTTTAATTAATAATTTTTATTTAAGTTATAAACAATCTTCCAAAAGTATTCTTTTTAATATTAAAAGATCAAAACTTTCAGGGAATAGAAAATTTAAAATTCTAAAAAAAAAATTATTGAAAAAATCAAAAGCTTTTTTTCGATTAAAAAAAAAAAAAAACCTATTTTTTTCGCACAATATAAAAGACAAACGATTTTGAAATGGTAAAAATAATAATAAAAAATTAATTTCAGCTAAATTTAAAAAATTAGGGAAATCAACAAGCATTAACAATTTTTTACTTAAAAACAAAAAATTGATTGATTTAGTTAAAACAAATGAAATTATCAACTCTAAATTCAAAAAAGATAATTTACCTTTTAAATCTAAAAACTACCAACAAAATTCAGAAAAAATATTGAAAAAACGTTTGATAAGACTTTATAATAAACGTAAAAAAAATTTTAACTGAAAGTTAAAAAATTTACATTATAAACGCTTAAATTCATCTAAACATAAAACTTTACTTAAGTTTTACAATGGTAATACTTTTTGAAAGCTATCTAAACAACGTTGATTAAAACATTTATGATGAATTTCTAATCGTTCTATAAGAAAAAAAAAGTTAACAAAGAAATTAGAATTTAAAAGTAATTGAATTTTTTACAAAAGTAGAAACCTTCATGTACAAAAATTGGAGAATAAAAAGTTAAATAACTTTTACTACGACGTAGTGAAAGGTAAACTTACTTTAGGCAGGTTAGATATAAAGAAAAAACTACAGATAACATCTTTATATAACACATTAAGATATTATAACTTAAAGATGTCTTCAAAGTTAAATAAAGTTAAAAATATGAACAATTTTCTGACTTTATTTTTAACCTTATTTTTCAAAATAAACCTTACGCATCACAAAAAGAAAAAAATTATTGATTTGGGCAAAAAAAATTTATACATTTATAAATGCTTAAAAAAAACAACACTTTCGAAAACAAATTTTTGTTGATTTTTGATGAATAAATTTAAAAATATACAATTACAACAAAAAAAAGTATTACCTACTGTTAATATTTTAATAAACAGTAATTTTTCGTATAAAAAAAAATTAATATCAAATAAAAGCAGAATATTACACAAAGGGAGGTTTAAATATGAAATTAAGGCACAAAGCTTTTTTATTTCTATAAAGTATTTCATATTTTTGACCAAATTAAAAATTTTGATCAATAAAATATTAAAACAGAAAAATAAAAGTCAAGAATCTTTTAATTTAATAAATTTGATTAGTTATAGTTTAATTAAAAATTTAGACATTTTATGTAAAAAGTTTTTGATTAATTGAAAACTTTCTAGAAAGTTTAATTTTAACTTTCAAAATTTCGAGTTAAGAAGTGTTGTTTTATTGAATAGAAAAATCAAACTTTTTTTTAGTTTAATGATCGAAAGTTTATCTTTAAAGTATAATTACAAGTTGTTCAACTTAATTAACAATATACCCCAAAGATTTCAAACACAAAAAAAAAAAAAAATAGTTTCAATTAAAAAAGAAATAAAAGAAACCTATAAAGAGATTTTAATAAATATTAAAGATGTAAATCAACATAAAAAAACTGAGTTAAATTCTGATAAAATTTTTAACATTTTGAAAGCTAAAATATTAAAAAGTCTATACAGCAAACTTTTTTTTAACTTAAACAAAGAAAAAAAACAAAACTTTATCAAAAAGTTGAACTTACTAAATTTGTTAAACACTAAAAAATTATTTAAAATTCACAAAAATTTCAAAGTTTTTAATAAAGAAACCATAATATTAAAGAATAAAACAAATATGAAAAAGAAAAGGATCTTAAGTCTAGGTGGAAAAAATACAAAAAATTCTTTTTTATCTTTTACAAAAAAAAGTAATATAAATGGTTTTAATCATTTTAGTTATAATAAAATTCGTAGTAAAAAAAAGCGAAACTTTAAACAGTATAGAGAAAAGCTCTTTTTCATCAAGTCTAAAAGAGTTAAAAAAATTAAACAATTAAGAAAGCGAAAACGTTTGAATTTTCCTTTAAATAATAAAAAACCTTTAAGATTAACTAGGAATGTTTTACTAAAGAATAAACATATAAAAAAGTTTAACTCACAATTATTAGGAGTCAAAATTAATCATTGATATTACATTCCATCTTTCATAGAAATGAATTTTGAAATATTAAACTTCATTATAATTTCTAATCCTTTAACAGAAAATATTCTAACTGGTTTCTCTTATAATTCATTTTTAAAATCTTATATACGTTTCAATAAGCGTCATGGTTTTTAATTTAACATTTTTCTTAAAATGTCTTTTTATTGAATAAATATAAAGATTCCGAGAGAGTAGTTCAATGGTAGAACGTTAGTCTTCAAAACTATATGGTAAAGGTTCGAATCCTTTCTTTCTTGATTAATAAATGTATAATTATATTTCTATTTTAGATTCGCAAGAACACACAACTTTATTTATATTCTTATTAGCAAGTTTTGGTCTTAGTACTATTCTTTTAGTTTTATCCTTACTTATAGGAACACATAATCCCTATTATGAAAAAATTTCTGCCTACGAATGCGGTTTTGAGCCGTTTGAAGACGCTCGTAATAAGTTTGATGTTAAATTTTATATAGTCGCAATTTTATTTTTAATATTTGATGTCGAAGTTTTATACTTACTACCTTGATTATTAAATCTGCAATACATAGGAGTATATGGATTTTGATCTATGATATTGTTTTTAATCCTTTTAGGATTCGGTTTTATATATGAGGTAGTAAAGGGAGCTTTAGATTGATAAAACTTAAAAACGGATTCAAGGGTATGTAGCTCAGGGGTAGAGCAGTAGACTTTTAATCTATAGGTCTTGGGTTCGATTCCCAACATACTCACTTTTGAAATATAGCCAAGGGGTAAGGCATCGGTTTTTGACATCGATATGCAAAGGTTCGAATCCTTTTATTTCAAAGAAATACTTTTGGCGGGTATAACTCAGGGGTAGAGTAGCGTACTGTGGTTTCGAAAGTCGAGGGTTCAAATCCCTCTACTCGCCCTACAACATATAATCAAAATATTTAGTCTCTTTCGTCTAATGGTCAGGACAATACCCTTTCACGGTATAAATATGAGTTCGATTCTCATAAGAGATATGTATAATTTAATTATTTTTAAAGAAAATAAAACTTAACTGATACTTTAAAAAATATCAATAGTAATCTTTATTAATTATATAAAGAAAGTATTTACGTTATAAATAAAAATTTTTATTCATTTACATTTATTAAAATGCCTCAATTAGATGGTGAAGCCTTTTTTTCCGATTTCCTTTTAATTTTAGTCTTATTTTTTTTACTACATTCAGAAACAACAATATTTGAAAACTTTATTCGTATAAGAGCGCGCCAAATTTATTATTTAAATTTAAGCTTCTTAATAAAAAATTTTAACTTTGAAGTAATTATATTAAACCTATATCTTCAAAGTTATATAAATAACTTTTTCAAAAAAATAAATAATACATATTTATTTAAAATATAATTTAAACCAAAAAAATGAAACAAACTATTTTTTTATTAAATAAAAAAACAAATGAAAATATAAATGAAGAATCTTTTGAATCTTTATTAGACGATTTATTTCAGTCTGAATATGAACCTGTAAGTTATGGTTATGTAGAACGTGTTAAAGATGGAGTCGCTTTTATTAGCGGATATGAAAATAGTAGTTTTAGTGAATTAATTTCTTTTGTACCTTCTTCCGCTCGTTTATCTAGTAAATCTACATCAAACAATGTAGATGGTATGATAGTCGGTATAGAGTCTAATTATATTACCGTTATTATTTTAGGTAGTGAGCGTTTAGTCAAAGAAGGAGATAGAGTATTTCCTAAAGAAACTATAGTAAGTGTATCTGTAGGTATGGGTTTATTAGGAAGAGTAATAGATCCTTTAGGAAATCCTATAGATGATCCTAAAAATAAGATAAATATAGATAAATCTCCAGTGGATAATTTATTCAGAGAATATTATGTCGGAAAACGTTTACGCGGTTATCAACGCCCTGTAGAAATAATTGCACCAGGGATTATCGTAAGAAAATCTGTTTCTCAACCTTTATTAACAGGTATTAATGCTATAGATAGTATGGTACCTATAGGATTAGGGCAACGTGAATTAATTATTGGAGATCGTCAAACAGGTAAAACTGCTATTGGAATAGATACTATTTTAAATCAAGCTATATTAAATGAATTAGTACGTAATCTTTATTTCTTAAATAAAGAAAATACAAATTCATTATTACCTTCTAAAGTTTGTTATTGTATTTACGTAGGTATAGGTCAGAAACAATCTAGTATCTCTCGTATCGTACAATTTTTAAATAGATCTAGAACTTTATTTGAAAGAAAAGTAGATAATGCCAGACCTATTTATTATAGTGCATTAAAATACAGTATAATAGTAGCATCTATATCTTCAGATGCAGCGCCATTACAATTTTTAGCTCCTTATACAGGATGTACTATAGGTGAGTTTTTTAGAGATAATGGATCTAATTCTCTTATTATTTATGATGATTTATCTAAGCAAGCAGTTGCTTATAGACAGATGTCATTATTATTGAGAAGACCTCCAGGACGTGAAGCATATCCAGGAGATGTCTTTTACTTACACTCTCGTTTATTAGAGCGTGCAGCACAAATGTCTGATGCAGTGGAAGGAGGTACTTTAACTGCATTACCTATTATTGAAATACAAGCCAACGATGTTTCTGGATATATTGCTACAAATGTAATTTCCATTACAGATGGTCAAATATTTTTAGAATCAGATTTATTTAATCAAGGTATTAGACCAGCAATTAACACTGGTTTATCTGTAAGTAGAGTTGGTTCTGCAGCACAATTTAAACCAATGAAACAAATTGCTGGTTCTTTAAAACTAGAATTAGCTCAATATAGGGAAGTAATGGAATTTGCCAAATTTGGAGCAAGTTTAGATGCTGAAACTAAACAACAGTTAAATAGAGGAGCTCGTTTAGTAGAATTATTAAAACAAGATCAGTATATGCCTTTAGATATAGCCACACAAGTAGTATATATTTATTTAGGTATTTCTGGTGCTTTAGATGTTAGTAAGTTAAATGAAATTAAAAGTATAAAAGAAAAAATAGCTTTATATATGTCACGCGAATATAAAAAATCAATGTCAAGTATTAAATATTTAGAGTCAAAAGGACAAATAGATAATACTTTTAGACAGTTAGTTTTCAATGATTTATTATTTATAAATCTTGAAAAAGATTTAGTTCAATAATAAAATGTTGAATTTAGTGACCTTATTAAGCCCATTCGAAGGTTTTAAAAGTCAAGCTTATTATATTTCTTTATTAAACACAGAAACTTATAATTTCGTAAACTTGTGAGATTACAGTGTATTAGGAACTTCTTTAAGTAACTTAATAGAATTTAATAAGCCGTCTTCCATTCAATTTTTAATTTTTTTTTTAATTACTGTATATGGGACTTTATCTTTAAGTAATTGATTAAAAATAAGTTATGTTTTAGAAAACACATTTGATAAGATAAAAGAAACTTTATTAAGTGTTTTTGTAGCTTCTTTTATTTGTATTTTTATCTTAAATAGTCAATCCATTTTAAAAGAAACAGTAGTTCTCTTTAATGATAATAAAGAAATAATATTTTTATCCAATATGAAATCTAATTTTATGTTAGTAACAGTGCAAGAATTTTGATGTTTAAGCAATGCCGTATTAGCCTTTTATATTTTAAGTTCTAAAAGTTTAACCAATTTAAGATTATACCCTACCAATTTTTTAGATGGTTTAAGCGAAAGTTTTTATTCTTTTACATTTAACTTATTTAGTGATATTTTAGGTCTTAAAACAGTAGATGAAGTTAAAAATCACCAAGTTTTTTTTTTCAAGATTTACGCGATATTTTTTTTCAACGTTTTTTCTAACTTGGGTGGAATGATACCTTATTCTATTACATTCACAAGTCAATTATTTGTGACTTTTTGTTTAGCATACTTAGTTTTTTTTGCTTGTACTTATACAATTATATCAGAAAAGGGATTAAAATATTTCTTTAGCTTGTTTTTACCTCAAGGAGTTTCTATAAGCTTATTATTTTTTTTAATGCCATTAGAAATGTTATCTTATAGTTCACGAGTTGTAAGTTTAGGGGTACGTCTTTTCGTCAATATGATGGCAGGTCACGTATTATTGAAAGTCATTTCAGGGTTTGCTCTCGTTATGATTATAGCAGGAGATTTTATGATAATTGCGTCCTTTTTCCCTGTATTAGTATTATTTTTGCTTACAGTTTTAGAATTAGCCGTTGCTTTAATACAGGCTTACGTATTCACAGTATTAACTCTTTTATATTTAAGAGATTTTTTTGTAGCCCATTAGCTTTCTAATATAAAAAATAGAAGAGTTTCTATCTCTTATAAAATTTCCAATAACTTTTGTACTTTATATTAAATCAATGTCTGCGTGTACATTGATAAAATCATAAAGTAAAATTTAAGTAATGAAATTTAAATTTAAGGGCTAATAGTTCAGTTGGTAGAACGTATCGCTCATAACGATAAAGTCGTAAGTTCAAGTCTTACTTAGCCTAAAAATTTGGTTATATAGCATAGTGGTAATGCAGAAGTTTGCAAAACTTTAAATAGTGGTTCGATTCCGCTTATAGCCTTAAATTATACCAAAAGCTTTATTTTATATCGTAGTTGACTAGGTATTTAGAGTAATATGTAAAAAAACAAAAAGTCAAGATAAAATGTATATATTTAATTCTTGGATTTAGATAGAAAGTCTATTTAGATTTTATAAGATACTAAAAGGTGAACTGAAACATCTAATTAACCTTTTAATAAATCAACCGAGTTTCTGTTAGTAGCGGCGAGCGAGTGCAGTTATGTAGAGTTAAAACTATTTTTATAAATAATAAAAGGTGTATAAACCTGTAGTAAAAATTTTTAGCTTATATAAAGTAAAACAAATTATGCGTATTTTGTTTGAAAATAGGAGATCCGTCTTCTAGACTAAAAAAACTAAAATAACCGATAGTGAAGAAGTACTGTGAAGGAAAGTTGAAAGTAAACCCTTGTAAGGAAGTTAAGTAGGTTTTTTACTGAAGTGAAAAAGAATCTTAAACGTAAAGCTTAATCAGTTGGAGTATTCATTTATTATTACAACGTACCTTTTGTATAATGGGCTAGTGAGTTTATAAAAAAAGTAAATCTAAATTTTCAATAATGTAGGTAAAGCGAAAGCGAGTTTTAAAAAGCGAACAAATTTTTTTTATAATACCCGAAACTAAGTGATCTAGTCATGAATAGGTTGATTATAACTTATACGTTATAGGAAGACCGAACTCACGTCTGTGGCAATAGGCGGAGATAATTTGTGATTAGGGGTGAAAGGCCAATCAAACTTAGATATAGCTGGTTTTTTGCGAAATCTGTTTTAGCAGAGTGTTTTTTATAAGTAAAGTGAGGTAAAGCACTCAATGGGCAAGGGGGGTGTTATACTTTACCGAGTTCATGGAAACTTTGAATATACTTTATAAATTAAAAAGCAAACAAACTTTGGGTGCGAAGATCCTAAGTTAAGAGGGAAACAGCCCAGATTATTATTTAAGGTCCTCAAATCTTTATTAAGTGAAAAAAGAAAAATATAATAATGATAATCAAGAGGTAAGCTTGGAAGCAGCTATCCTTTTAAGAAGACGTAACAGTCCATTGATTGAATTATATTTTTTTGATAATGTATAGGGGCTAAATAAAGTACCGAAAATATAATAATTTAAAGTTAAAATTAGGTAGCAAAATATGTCGTAAATAGTTACAATGAATCATGTGAAAACATAGATTTCATTTCGACAAAAAAAATGCTAGCATGAGTAACGTAAAATGATGCATAAGAACCATCATCGCCGAAAATCCTAGGTTTTGTTATGAAGACAGGATAAACCTCTTTTTTAGTTAATCGATTTCTTAATATAAAACAAAAGTGTTTTATGATGATCTTAATTTTTTCAATAAGTAGACAAAATAAAAAAAAAAAAAAGTTTTTTTTTATTTTCAAGAAAAAAATTAAAAATTAAATCGTACTTAAACCGACACTGGTGGATAGGTAGAATATACTAAGGCGTACAAGATAATTATATTGAAGGAACTCGGCAAAATAGCTCTGTAACTTCGGGAGAAGGAGTATCTTTTAGTTGTATTAAAAGATGTCACTAAAGAAAAAGCGGCGACTGTTTATCAAAAACATAGGACTCTGCGAAGTTGAAAAACGATGTATAGGGTCTGACGCCTGCCCGGTGCTGCAAAACGAAAAAAAAAAGTGCAAGCTTTTTTTATAAGTTCCAGTAAACGGCGGCCGTAACTCTGACGGTCCAAAGGTAGCGAAATTCCTTGTCGGGTAAGTTCCGACCTGCATGAATGGCGTAACGACTGCTTTACTGTCTCCAATATAAGCTTGGTGAAATTGAGATGTCCGTGAAGACGCGGACTTTTTATGAAGGGACGAGAAGACCCCGTGCACCTTTACTGTAAATTAAAATTGATTATTTTGATTAATTACGCAGCATAAATGGGAGCATATAGCATCAGTGAGATACCATTTTTTTTTTTTTAATAATCTAATTTATAAAAAGACAATTTTAATTTGACAGTTTGGCTGGGGCGGCCTCCTCCTAAAAAGTAACGGAGGAGTCCATAAGATAAGTACAAATTATATATCATTATAATTGAAGAGCACAATGGTAAAAACTTATTTAACTGAGAGATAGACATATCGATCAGAGATGAAAGTCGGGCATAGTGATCCGATAATCCTATACGGAAAGGTTATCGATCAACGGATAAAAGGTACGCCGGGGATAACAGGCTGATGTTTCTTAAGAGTTCATATCAATGGAAACGTTTGGCACCTCGATGTCGACTCATCATTTCCTGAAGCTGTAGAAGGTTTCAAGGGTTTGGCTGTTCGCCAATTAAAATGGTACGTGAGTTGGGTTCAGAACGTCGTGAGACAGTTCGGTTTCTATCTTTCATAAAACATAGAAAAAAAAAGAAATTTTATCTTAGTACGAGAGGACCGGATGAAGATAACCTCTAGTGTATCAATTATGTATTTAGCAATTATATGTATCGTTGAGAAGCCACGTTATTTTGTTTGATTATTGTTGAAGACATATAAACAAGAAACCTATTCTTTTTTTTTTCTTTTAAAAATAGTAAAAGATTATTACTTTAATAGGCTTAAGGTGTAAGATTTGCAAGAATTTTAGCTTTTAAGTACTAATAATATTTATCATAATTTAAATTAATATATATTTTTTTTTTGTTTAGAAGTTTTAATTTTTATATATAAAAATGTTATCAGCATATTTGAATTTTTATAATTTCATAAAACCGTATAGTTTAATTACAATTTTTAGTTTGTCGTTTTATACCGTTTTAACTTACATATTTAATCAAGGAGTCTATTCTTTTGCATTTGCGCCAGAATTTGGTTCTATATTTTTATCTTCAATAGTATTTTTACCTTTGATATCAATCCTTGTGATTTTTTTATTTTTAAAGAATAATATAAAATCAATATACATTTTTTCTATTTGAATGTCTATGATAATCTTTATATTTAGTTTAATAGGTTTGAACTTTATATCTATTACAGATATTTCAAGTTCTAGGTTTTTTTTTTATCTAAGTCCTCTTACGGAATTAAAGGTAGAGTTAGGCATAGATACTTTGAATATTTTTTTCATCATTTTAAATAATTTATTTACTTTTTTATGTTTTATTTTCGCATATAATAGTAACATAAAAAGTATAGATATGTTGATATATCTTTTTTTTTTACAATGAGGAGTCAATAGTACCTTTTTTGTTTTGGATCTTTTTGGCTTTTTTATTTTTTTTGAAAGTACTTTAATACCCATATTTTTGATGATATTAATATATGGTTCAAGAGAAAGAAGGGTACGAGCTTCTTTTTTAATAGCTTTATACACTTTATTCGGTTCTATCTTTCTTTTTTTTGTTATTTTATATAGTTTATCTAAATTTGGTACAACTAATTTTTATCTTTTGAAAAATTTAGAATTAAATGATTTAGATCAACAATTTTATTGAGTTTGTTTTTTTTTAGGGTTTTCTACTAAAATACCAATAGTTCCTGTTCATATTTGATTACCAGAAGCTCACGTAGAAGCACCTACTATAGGCTCAGTTCTTTTAGCTGTTATACTTTTAAAATTAGGTTCTTACGGAATGTTCCGTTTTATTTTAGAATTAGTACCTTTTCAAACTTACAGGTTTAACACTTTTTTTGGAATATTTTCTATTTTAAGTATATGATTTACTAGTTTAACTGCTTTAAGACAAGTAGATCTAAAAAAAATAATAGCTTATTCATCTGTAGGCCATATGAACGTAATAATATTAGGTTTTTTATTTTTCAATGCGGAATCTTTAGAAGGTTCTTTATTTCAAATGCTAAGTCACGGTTTGGTCTCAGGTTCTTTATTTTTTTTAATTGGTTCTTTATACTTACGTTTAAAAGTTAGGTCTTTGGAATATTTAGGGGGACTTATGACCGTATTTCCTTTACTGTCTATATACTTTCTTATTTTTTGTATGGCAAACATTAGTTTTCCCGGAACCAGTAGTTTTATTGGAGAATTTTTAATATTTTTCGGTATCTTTAAAGAGTCTTTAGTTTACAGTTTAGCAGGATCTTTAAGTATGGTTTTAGGTGCAGGTTTCGTTTTATGGGCTTTAAACAGACTAGTATTCGGATCTTTAAAAGATAACTACGTGAATATTTTCTACGATTTGAATCGTTTAGAATTTTTTATGTATTTTTTCTTATTAGTATTAACTTTTGGTTTAGGATGTTTTCCATCCTTTATTTTAAATTATTTCTCTTTGTATTCTTTTAGATTATATTAAAACAATTTTTTATGTATAAATTAAAATGTCTTTAAGCATTTCACAACCATCGTCTTTGACAAGTTTTGTATCAAGATGATTTGCTTCTTCAAATCATAAAGATATCGGATTCTTATATTTAATATTCGGAGCATTTTCTGGCGTAGTAGGTACAGCATTATCTGTATTAATACGTATGGAATTATCTTATTTAGGAACTCAAGTATTATCAGGTAATTATCAATTATACAATGTAATAGTAACAGCTCATGCCTTCATTATGATTTTTTTCATGGTTATGCCTATTTTAATTGGAGGTTTTGGAAATTTATTTGTACCTGTTATGATAGGTTCTCCTGATATGGCTTTTCCTCGTTTAAATAATATAAGTTTTTGATTATTGCCACCAGCTTTAATTTTATTACTTTCTTCTGCTTTCGTAGAGTCAGGAGCAGGTACAGGGTGAACAGTTTATCCTCCATTGTCTAGCACTCAAGCACATTCAGGAGGTTCTGTAGATTTAGCTATTTTTAGTTTGCATTTATCAGGTACTTCTTCTATTTTAGGTTCTATTAACTTTATAGTTACCATTTTAAACATTAGAAATCCAGGAACTTTTATGCATAAATTGCCTTTATTCGTATGATCTGTATTTGTTACTTCTTTTTTATTATTACTTTCATTACCAGTATTAGCAGGAGGTATTACAATGTTATTAACAGATAGAAACTTTAATACAACTTTCTTTGATCCATCAGGAGGAGGAGATCCAGTATTATACCAGCATTTATTTTGATTCTTTGGTCATCCTGAAGTGTATATTTTAATATTACCTGCTTTCGGTATCATTAGTCAAGTATTAAGCTATCATTCTAAAAAACCAGTATTTGGGTATTTAGGTATGGTTTATGCTATAATATCCATAGGAATTTTAGGTTTTATAGTTTGAGCTCACCATATGTATACAGTAGGTTTAGATATAGATACAAGAGCATATTTTACTGCAGCAACAATGATTATTGCAGTCCCTACAGGAATTAAAATTTTTAGTTGAATTGCTACAATATGAGGAGGTAAGTTGAACTTAGAAGAACCTTCTGTATTATTCGCCATAGGCTTTTTATTTCTTTTTACTTTAGGAGGTGTTACTGGAGTAGCTTTAGCTAACGCAGGTTTAGATATAGCATTACATGATACTTACTACGTAGTAGGTCACTTTCATTATGTTCTTTCTATGGGAGCAGTTTTTGGTATATTTTGTGGTTTTTATTACTGATTCGAAAAAATTACAGGATTAAAATACCCTACTTTATTAGGAAAAATTCACTTTTGAGTAACCTTTTTAGGAGTAAATATTACTTTCTTCCCTATGCACTTTTTAGGGTTAGCAGGAATGCCTCGCCGTATTCCAGATTATCCTGATGCATTTTTAGGGTGAAATATTATTTGTAGTATAGGTTCTTACATTTCTTTTTTTGGATTAATACTTTTTTTTGTATTTACATATAGCGTATTTTTTCAACCAAAAAAAAGTTTAACTACAAGTTAAATATTATAATAAAATTAAAATGTGATTTACAATAAATCAAGAGATTTTTATGAATGTACAATTTGTTGGAATGGTTTTAGATTGACTTCAACGTTTATGATTACAAATTCCCCGTTTTTGTTATAATGTCTTTTTAGAAGTAGTAGGCAATTGTAGGATGTGCTTAATTGAATTAGAAAAATTGACAAAACCTACAGCTTCATGCGCAGCTTTATTAGTTTCTAATATTTCCATTTATACATATAGTCCCTTCGTTAAAAAAGTACAAGAAGGTGTAATGGAATTTGAATTAAATAATCACCCATTAGATTGTCCTATCTGTGATCAAGGAGGTAAATGTGATCTTCAAGAATATTCTAAAGCATTTGGGTCCGATAGAAATAGAAATTTTCAGTCTTTACGACGTCCAGTACAAGAAGATACATCTGAACCTATAATAAAAATGATAATGGTAAGGTGTATTCAATGTACAAGATGTGTAAGGTGTTTTAACAATTTCACCAATAAATATTTTTTAGGCACTTTTGGTCGCGGAGTAGATACCATGATAGGAAGCTATCTAGATTACTTTTACCAGTTAGAGTATTTGAATTTCGTTATAAATTTATGTCCTGTAGGAGCATTAACTTCTAATACCAATTCTTTTGAAGATAGAAATTGAGAATTAAAAAGTAAAACAAGTAAAAGCGCTTTAAGCAGTACATCAAACAAAATAAATTATCAGTATAAGTTAAGATCTTCCACAAATATTACAGGTTCTAATGTAGAATTCGAATCAAATTTAGGTGTGTTATTAAACAAATATTATAGTTTATTTTTACACATATGATCCTTATTAATTTCTGATAAAGAGGTAAATGAAAACACCATAGAAATTTCTAAATAATTACATTTTAATTATTATGTATAATAGTATTATAAATTTTATATCAAGTCATATTTTATAAATATAGTTTATATTTATTTTTTAACCAAAGGTAAACATTAAAAAAAAATGTCTTTATTCATTAACATATTATTCAATATTTTATATTTTCTAGCCGTCGGAATAGGTGTTTTACTTTCCGTGGCTTTTGTAACATTATTAGAGCGTCATATTTTAGGTTACATTCAAAGACGACAAGGACCTAATGTAACAGGTTTTTTTGGACTATTACAACCTATAGCAGATGGAGTGAAACTTTTACTTAAAGAGACCATAATTCCTCGTAGTGCAAATCCTATAATATTTAAATTTTCTCCTATTTTCACATTTGCTCTATCTTTAGCCAATTGAGTTGTTATACCTTTTAATATAGGTTGAGCAGTTTCAGACTTTAGTTTAGCCATTCCTTATATTTTAGTTATTGCATCTTTAGGAGTACATTCTGTTATCATGGCGGGTTGAGCAAGTAATTCAAAATACGCTTTTTTAGGAGCATTGCGCTCAGCAGCTCAAATGGTTTCTTATGAAATAGCCATGGGAGTAATGTTTGCTTGCATTGTTTTAATGGTAGGTTCTTTAAATTTAAGTGAAATAATATATTCTCAGAAAAATATTTGATTTCTTTTTTTATTGTTTCCCTTATTTTTACAGTTTTTTATTTGTACTTTAGCCGAAACAAACAGACATCCTTTCGACTTACCTGAAGCCGAAGCCGAGCTAGTTTCTGGTTATAACGTAGAATATTCTGCAGTAGGTTTTGTTTTATTCTTTTTAGCAGAATATAGTAGTATTATATTAATGTGTACTTTGACCGTTGTGATGTTTTTAGGAGGTTCTTACTTTGTAGGTAATGTTTGATTAAGTTCTTCAAATACAATAAACGATTTTATTTTATTACCATGATCTTTTATATGAGTATCATTAAAAATATTATATTTTATTTCTTTATTTGTAGTAGTGAGAGGTACTTTACCTCGTTATAGGTACGATCAATTAATGCGTTTAGGTTGAAAAATTTTTTTACCTATGTCGTTATGTATATTAATACTATTAATTAGTATTTACCCATATTTAGTATATTAAATACCAAAATAAATGTTTTATTTAAGTGAATTTTCTTATAGTATAATTGGGTTTGATCCTGGCCCAGAGTGAACGCTAATAAATTGCTTTACACATGCGAATTAAACATAATAAAATTTTTTTTTTTTAAGTAGTGAACGGGTGAGTATATCAATTTAAGATTATCTTTTAATTCAAACATA
>Ga0307934_1000095_pt1 | contig 68468 bp, 56 predicted proteins | sample OrgLakmetageno90_FD_201838 | JGI IMG/M metagenome (GOLD analysis project Ga0307934, IMG submission 201838) | Saline water microbial communities from Organic Lake, Antarctica - #90 | ecosystem: Environmental > Aquatic > Non-marine Saline and Alkaline > Saline | place: Antarctica: Organic Lake...
GGAAATAGTAGTTCTGGTGAAGTAAACTCATCTCGATTGTTACTAGATTACAGGTAAATTTGGGACGTATTTTTTAGTTTTGTATAGCTGCTGCAGAGTTGATTTTAGTTTTTTTGAAAATATCCAGCATTTTCAACCTTTTTGACCAAAGCTCGTTGCACTCACTTTGCACAGCTTTCAAAACAGGAGAGGAGCTGTTATACTCTTTTGAAGTAGAAGTAATTCTATTAAGGCAAAACCGTTCCATTTCTATTTTGATAGTGCAACGGTATGGCTGCCTAAGAGATGTTAAACGGCATACTTCCTTTTTCTTAACCACATAAATACAAATCCAAAACCAGCGACCAAAAGCAACGGAAGGACCACATTGATCAACTGCCATTTGAATTTCTGGTCAATTATTTTTTTAGTGTCTAGGAAAGGAATTTTGATGTCTTTGTTGCGCAGCTTGATGAGTCTGGTGTCGTCGAGCAGGTAGTTGACCGTATTCATTAAGAATTCCTTGTTGCCGTATAATTGTCCAGTTCTCATGTCGTAGCCTAGTTCTTGAGCTTCTCCTCGGTCTACTTGATTTTTAAGAACATCACCATCTGCTATTAGTACTATCGCGGCATTTTTTCCTTGATCTAGGCTTCCTTTCAAGTTGACCGGTTTCACTCGGTTTTTATAGGCGCTGGTAAAAGAACCTTCGGCGAGCACGGCTAGAGGTAAATGGGATCGGTTATAAGTTTCTGGATTGATTTCTTGACCTATTTCTGCTAAGGAAATTAAAGCGGGTAAGGTCATCACTTGGGTTTTAGAAGAAGTGCTTAGTAATATCGTTTTTTTAATTCCGTTTTTTAAAGTGTCTATGGTTCCTGTATATTCAAACTTGACATCTTCTAGATTTTTAGTAATGAATTGAGCTGTTGCACTTGTATCTAACGAAGTCTTAGAAATAGGGTAGTAGGGCCAGGCATAAGCTTCGTATTGTGTATTGCGGCCTTGACCCGTTGCTAGTGCAATAGGTGCATGTTGTAAATCTTTTACGAGGCCATTGTTCAATCGCAAGCCATACCTAAAGAGCATGTCGTCTAGATTCAGCTTTCTTGGTACAGGATATGCTTTTGCTTCTTGATTGGAAAGACTGTCGTTTTCCATAATTACAGGGTCAATCGCTAGAAGCAACTTCCCACCTTGCATAAGGTATTGATCCAGTATGTATTTCTTGGTCTCGCTGTAAGCTTCTGTAGGTTTTGGATCCACCACAAGGTCAAATTTATTCAAAGATTTCAAAACCTGTTGAGGTTGTATAGAATCACTAGTTATCACAAATTCGATCCCAAAGGGTGCTGCTCTATAATATTCTTGAATACTTTTAATAAAATCGCCGATTTTTAAATCAGACAAGGTGCCGCTATCTCTTAGGAAAGCTACCGTTTTAGTCTTTTTTTGAGAAGCTTTACGCAACCCATCAGCAAATTGATATTCTAATTGTTGGATACTGGAATTCACTCGTTCTTCCGCAGTTGCGCGAGCTACAGTTTTTAGAAGCGGTACAGCAATAGTTTTACCGTCGTAAAGAATTAGTGCGTATGGAAAAACAGTAACCTTAGTACTTTTCCCTCCTTCTTGAATAGTAGCTATAGCTCCTCTTACGCCGCTTTTGGCTAGTTGTGCTGTAATCTGTTCGGTTTCTTGTTGTGAAGCACCTTCAATGGGATTGATAAAATCATATTTCAAATTAGGATGTATCGCTGCTAGTTCTTCTAGAAACTGACCTGTTTCCAACTTCAGTTTACGGAATTCTCCGGGCAACTCACCATCCAGAAAAACATCTATAATAATAGGTTTGTAAGCTTGTTCCAGCACTTTTTCTGTTTCTTCACTTAGGGTATAACGGCTGTCTTTGGTAAGATCAAAACGCTGGTAAACAGATCTAGATAACAGGTTCAACAGAATTAACACGATGACGACCACGATAAAGCTGGTATAGGTTTTTTTCATAGTTATCGTTTTGAGGAGATTGATTTTAGTGAAATTTCGCTTAAAGCGAAAAACAAAACAGCAACACTTAAAAAGTAGATCACATCACGAGTATCGATCACACCTCTGGCCATACTTTCATAGTGATATTTAAGTCCTAATGAGGCCAGAAAATCACTGTCTGACAAATAACTAGAAAGTCCTTCAAAGCCAAAATAAAGAATAAAACACAGCACAGCGGCCAGTAAAAAAGCGACCACCTGATTAGAAGTTACTGTGGAACTAAAAATACCTATAGCCGTATAACTCATCGCCAGTAATATAGCACCTAGATAACTACCAAATGTGCTGCCGTAATCGAGGTTGTTTGCCGTCTCTCCTAATTGTCCTAAGCTCCATACATAAACCAATGTAGGCACTAAGGCAATGACAATTAAAACTAGGGAAGCCAAATATTTACCAGCCACTAATTTTCTAGTGGAAATAGGTCTAGTCACTAACATTTCTAAGGTTCCTAAGTTGCGTTCTATGGTAAAGCTGCGCATGGTAATCGCTGGAATTAAGAACATAAATAACCAAGGAATAATCAGAAAGAAAGGCGCTAGGTCTGCAAAGCCGTAATCTAGAATATTGTACTCGCCTTTAAATACAAAGACAAACAAACTACTGATCATAAGGAAAATACCTATGACTAAGTATCCGGTTAGGCTAGCAAAAAATCCGTTGAGTTCTTTGAGGAAAATCGATTTCATAAAAGGCTGTGAATTTTTACGACCGAATTGGCTTGTGGTTTTTGATCAAAAAGTGCTTTAGTTTGCGGCCATACTTCTTCAAACAACGCACTTTTTCTGTATTTATTTAATGCGTCTTCATTTTCCCAATAACTGTAGGTGTAAAAACGTTGCTCGTCATCTTTATCTTGATACAATTCTAAAAAGCTACATCCAGGCTGATTCCTGATTTGTTCCTTATAAGCATCAAACATATTTTGAAACTTACCTACAGCAGTTTCTTTAAAATGCATATTTACAATTCGTACAATCATGATTCCTTAAATGTAATAATTACTGGTGCATTAATTTGCAATCCAAATAAAGTACTCGCGCTTCCTACCGTTAGCGGATTTGACTTATAAGTTGCGATTTCTATGTAACCGGCACTGTTAAAGATAACCAGACCTTTTCCATCTACATCGCGTTTTTTCTCATCATCATCAAAGTTAATGATATCGCTGTAACGTTTGAAAATCTTATTAAATCGTTCATTACGAGCAGAGATCTCAAATTTACGGCCTTTGCCTATTTGTTCAAAAATCTCCTCATTGATATTGGCGACAGAATTACCATAATTATCAATGTAAATAACCTGACCGTAAATAATATTTTTAGTTTCAGATATTTTAGGAGTAACTCCAGATATGGCTCTAATACGAGTGATAGGTTTACCGATCACCTCTAGGGTTCCACCGCGAGCTATGTGACAAGCTGTACTTACAAAAGCATCTAATGTGGTAAAATTAGAAGAGATTCTATCATGGATGTTGATCTCTACCAGTTTTTCTGGACGTAACTTATTCATGATCAAAGCCAGTACGCCATTATCGGCACAAATAAAAAAATGCTCTTTTAATAAAACAGCGATATGTATATTCTCAGGAGTATGTTCTGCATCTACTCCTATAATATGTATGGTGCCGTCTGGAAAGGAGTGGTAGGCGTTTTTAATAATGTAAGCGGCCTCAGCAATGTTGAAAGGCGTTACTTCGTGTGAGATATCAACGATGTTTACGTTTTCTAATTCTTTGTATATAGCACCTTTCACCGCTCCTACGTAAGGATCTTTCCAGCCAAAATCGGTTGTAAGGGTTATAATGGGCATAAAGGATTTTAAAATTGTTAATTAAATAGTCGTTAAATTATCCTTTAGAAGCTCTATGGATTAATCATTTTTCACTAATTTCAAACAGTTTTTCACTGTTAGACAAAACTATAAAATTAAACATTTAATTACTTACTTAATTTACCGCTTTTGAACGAACTTATCATCGACCTATCAGAGTCAAATCCAATAGAATTTTTTGGAGTAAAAAATAAAAATCTCGCTTTCTTAAAAGCACATTTTCCAAAGTTAAAAATAGTCGCTCGTGGAAGCACGATGAAAATTTATGGAGATGAAGAGCAATTAGCAGAATTTGATAAACGCATACAGATGATGTTGACACACTTCGGTAGATACAATAAGATGGACGAGGATGTCATGGAGCGTTTATTAACTAGTGACAAAAGTCATGAGGACATGGGTAAGGGTCATGATGATATTTTAGTTCATGGCAATTCTGGAATATTAATCCGTCCTAAAACTCCCAACCAGCGCAAACTGGTAGAACTTACTAAGAAAAACGATATGGTTTTTGCGGTAGGTCCTGCAGGAACAGGTAAAACGTATATAGGTGTAGCACTTGCGGTAAAAGCCCTCAAAGAAAAACGCGTCAAGCGTATCATTATTACACGTCCAGCAGTGGAAGCCGGAGAGAATTTAGGTTTTCTTCCAGGAGATCTCAAAGAGAAATTAGACCCTTATATGCAGCCTATTTATGATGCATTACGGGATATGATTCCCGCCGAACGCCTTACAACCTATATTGAAAAAGGAACCATTCAAATTGCACCACTCGCTTTTATGCGCGGTAGAACGCTAGATCATGCTTATGTGATTCTCGATGAATCTCAAAATACGACTCATGCACAAATGAAGATGTTCTTGACCCGTATGGGTAAAGATGCTAAATTTTTCATCACTGGCGACCCCGGGCAGATTGATTTACCACGCCGAGTAACTTCTGGACTCAAAGAAGCTCTTTTAATTCTTAAAAATGTCAACGGGGTAGGAATGATGTACCTGGATGATAGCGATGTGGTGCGCCATAGATTGGTGAAAAAAGTTATTGAGGCGTATAAGAATATTGAGAACAGGAATTAAATTAATGTGATTCTTTATAGAATGCCATCGCTAATCGCTTTTAAGTAATTTTGAATTTTACTTTTATTATTTTGATGTGTCAGTTTTCTCGCCTTGCCTAAAGGCTGGCATGCTAAGAAAGCGAAAGAGTTCCTGTTTTCTTCTTTAAAGCAATTATGTAACAAGTATCAGCGCTCCAAGTGGAAAGATTATTTCCAAGATTAGGATTGGTAAATCGTAGATCTTTTGTTTTTTATTATTGTAATAGGTCTGTTAATGTTTTGAGAAATAGTCCAATCGTGTTTAGTGTTTGTATACTTTTAACAAACAATGATCTAATAACCACTATAATGAAGTCTATTATTTTTTTAGTTAGCGTAGTCGCTTCTCTATTTCTTTTTCCATCTCAACTTGAAGTTCAAGAATTTCAAGGTCAAGCGGTATATATTTCTAAAACCAGAATGGATTTGGGAACTTGGGGTGCTAGGATGAGTGAAGAACAAAAGAAACAAATGCAATCACGTTTAAAAAATAGACTTGAAAAGACTTATGTCTTAAACTTCAATAAAGAAGAATCTGTTTTTGATGAAAAGGAAAAGTTAGACGCTATGTCTGGAGCGACTGACTCATGGGGTAATAATTTTGCAGCAGGAGAACAATACAAGAACGTAAAGAAAAATGAACTGGTACAAAGCCAAGAGTTTTATGGCAAGCAATTTCTAGTAAAAGACAAGCTTGCTGCTATAGATTGGAAATTGGGCTCTGAAACCAAACAAATAGGAAAGTACATGTGTTTTAAAGCTACGGCGATCATTCCTAATACAGAGTTGACATGGTATTCATTTTCTTGGAGTGAAATAACAAACAACAATGAAGAAAGTGAAGAAAAGCCCGCAGCTACCGAAGGTGATTCAGTAACTACAGAAACAATTGAAATAGAAGAAATACCATCTACTAAAGTGGAAGCATGGTATACTCTTCAAATACCAGTAGGTCACGGCCCTGCAGAATACTGGGGGTTACCAGGACTTATATTAGAAGTAAGTGCAGGAGATACGACCATGTTATGCACAAAAATCGTGATGAATCCAAAAGAGAAGATTGAAATAGAAGCTCCTGATAATGGAAAAGAAATTACTAAAGTGTCTTATAAGGAGACTATTGTAGGTAAAATGATGGAGATGAGAAATAACCGAGGAAGAAGAAGAGGTTAAGAAGAACAATTACAGCTTTTTTATTTCCATTTCAAGGATTACCTATAATGAAGAAAATATGTTTTTTACTGCTTTTAATAGCAGCAAATTTTTCCTTTGCTCAAGTTAAATTGCAAGGAGTTGTTAGAGACAGTTTAAAACAACCGCTAGAACTCGCTAGTATTGTAGCCTTTAATCAAGAAACCAAGGCACTAGAGTCCTACGGAGTTACTAATGACTTAGGTAAGTACTCTTTATCTTTAAAAAAGAACGTCACTTATAAGATACAAATCAGTTATGTTGCGATGAAAACTCTTGAAGAGTCTCTTGTTGTTAAAGAAGTTGATATTACAAAAGATTATACCTTATTTGCAGAAAACTCTTTAGACGCTATTGAGCTCATTTATGAAATGCCAGTAACCATAAAAGGAGATACGGTTACTTACAATGCAGATTCTTTTCAAAATGGATCAGAAAGAAAATTAGAAGATATTCTAGCCAACCTTCCAGGTGTGGAAATCAATGAGGATGGACAAATAGAAGTAGAAGGGAAAGTAGTCAATAAACTCATGGTAAATGGGAAGGATTTCTTTGACGGCGACACTAAATTAGCTTCAAAAAACATCCCTGCTAAAGCAGTGGACAAAATTCAAGTACTGCGTAATTATTCTGAGGTAGGCCAGTTACGTGGAGTGACCAATAATCAAGATAACGTAGCGCTCAACATCAAGCTTAAAGAAGGAAAAGAAAACTTCTGGTTTGGTGATGTTACGGTGGGTGCCGGAAGTGCTCCTTATAAAGAACTCTATTTATTACAGTCTAAATTATTTTACTATACTCCTAAATACAGCATCAATTTTATAGGTGATTTGAACAATACTGGAGAACTAGCATTAACCAGAAGAGATATTCGGAATTTTGGTGGTGGTTTTAGATCTCCTAGCAGGAGCAGTGGAACTGATATTAATTTAGGAGATAACAGTCTTAATTTTTTAACTAATCAAAATAATGCCGTTGAAATTGAAAATCAATTGGCTTCAGCAAATTTTAGTTATGCTGCAAACCCAACTTTAGATTTAAGTGGATTTGTCATCTTTAACAGCAGCCAGATTGCTTCTAAAGAAACTAGTTTTGTTCAGTATACCAATGAAGATTTAGGTATTCCTGATGAGCTTACAGAGCAAAACAATAACGAACGTTCTAATCAAGGGCTGGTAAAATTAAGCGCTTCCTATCAACCTAATTTTAGTAATCAATTGGAATATGATGTTTTAGGTCGTATTTCAAACGATAGGCAGCGACAGAATCTCTTCTCTTCTATTATTGGCAATACAAATCAGGCAGAAGAAGTCACTCCTTATAATATCAATCAAAGTCTTAAGTATTATTATACATTAGATGAAGACAATATTTTTTCACTAGAAGCACAACACCTTCTTAAAAACGAAAATCCGTTTTACAACGCCATATTAGAAAATGATCCAACTGGAGCAGATGAGTATGATGCTACCGCAGATAATTTAGGATTGAACCCTAATTTAGATACTTACAACATAGGTCAAAATAGACGTATCAAATCCAACCAGCTGGATGCTAAAGTAGATTATTTTCATATTTTAAATCCTAGAAGCAACTTGAATTTTACGTTAGGAACAATTCTGAGTAGTCAAGAATTTAACTCCAACCTATTTCAGTTTTTAAACGATGGAACAACTTTTAATCCTACACCTACCATTAATAATGGACTTGCTGTAAACGATACACAGTATAACTTTACAGATTTTTATTTAGGTGCTCATTACCGATGGAAAACGGGGAAGTTTACGATAACTCCAGGATTTTCTTTACACGCATATGGCAATAAGAATACTCAATTTGGTGAAACTTTTAAAGATAACTTTTTAAGGTTGCTACCAGATTTGGAAACACGTATTCAATTCAAGAAAAGTGAGTCCCTTACTTTGAGATATGACATGCGTAATCAATTTACAGATGTTACCAGACTCGCGCAAGGTCTTGTTTTGAATAGTTTTAACAGCATACAATCTGGTACGCCAGACTTACAAAATGCGTTATCTCATAATGTGAACTTGATCTATAGCAGCTTTAACCTCTTTAATTATACCAACGTATTTGCTAGAGCTTCTTATTCTAATAATATAGATCAGATAAGAAGTTCGACAGATTTTGAAAGTGTTATCAGAACCAACACATTTTTAAATTCTGCTTTTGCAGATGAAAACGCTAATATTTCTGGACGTATACAACGTACTTTTGGAAAAGTAAGAGCAAGTTTTAATGCGGGTCTTAATTACAGCAAGTTCAATCAATTTATACAGGATCAGCGTTCCGTAAATGAAGGCTATACACAATCTTATACGCCTAGCATACGTACGAATTTTAAAGTAGCTCCTAATGTGACTCTAAGTTACCGATACAGCATTAATGATAACAATCAAGGTGGTCGTAAAACGCAGTTTATCACCACATCTCCTTCTATAGATGTAGATGCTTATATTTGGAAGTCTGTAACTTTTAGAACCAACTATTCTTATACCAATCAAAATATAGGTAATGGACAGTCACAATCCTTTCAAAATTGGGATGCCAGACTTTCTTATAGAAAAGATCGAGATGCCAAATTTGAATATGAAATTAATGCGACAAATCTTCTGAATATCGCATCTCAGGTAACCAACAGAGTGAATAATATATCGGCATTTACTTCAGAGACTTTTATACAGCCACGTTTTGTGACTTTTAGAGTGGTATATAGTTTGTAATAATTTAAAACAACTAGGACCAGGTGCTATTTGCTGCGGTGGTTAAGTACCGGCTTATATGTTCCTTTATAGTTATTGATATCTCGCTTCCATACCGCAACGAGTGCGGCATCACTTTCTTTTTTCGAAAAGAAAAAAGAAAGTGAAACATCCACAAACACCATTGCTTATATCTGGTAGATAACTTGAAGAAAAAAAGAGTAATACATCCCACATATTCAATGAAATTGTAGAAATTTGTTCTAAGAATAAATTCGTTAAAATGTCCACACAACTTCCAGCAACTATTACTGATACTAATTTTAATTTTCCAGGTCAAAAGAGTATTTACAAAGGGAAAGTAAGAGAAGTTTATAACATCAACAATGAGTTATTGGTGATGATTGCCAGTGATCGTTTAAGCGCTTTTGACGTGGTGATGCCTAAAGGGATCCCATATAAAGGACAAATTCTAAATCAGATTGCCACTCAAATGATGGCGGCAACTCAAGATATTGTTCCTAATTGGTTAATTGCTACGCCAGATCCTAATGTGGCTATAGGTCACCTTTGTGAGCCGTTTAAAGTAGAAATGGTGATACGTGGTTATATGTCTGGTCACGCTGCACGAGAATACAAAGCTGGTAAAAGAACCCTCTGTGGTGTCTCTATGCCAGAAGGAATGAAGGAAAATGATCCATTTCCAACTCCCATCATTACCCCAGCTACCAAAGCAGAAATGGGCGATCACGATGAAGATATTTCTAGAGAAGATATTATTTCAAAAAGCATAGTTTCTAAAGCCGATTATGAAGTTTTAGAACAATATACCAAAGCCTTGTTTCAACGAGGTACAGAACTGGCCGCAAAACGCGGATTGATTCTCGTGGATACGAAGTATGAATTTGGTAAAACAAAAGAAGGAAAAATAGTCCTTATAGATGAAATTCATACACCAGATTCTTCTAGGTATTTCTACGCAGACGGTTATCAAGAGCGCCAAGATAAAGGAGAATCTCAAAAACAATTGAGCAAGGAATTTGTACGCCAGTGGTTAATTGCCAATGATTTTCAAGGGCTTAAAGGTCAAAAAGTACCCGAAATGACTGATGAATACATCACATCAGTGAGCGATCGCTACATAGAGCTTTACGAAAATATTACAGGTAAAACTTTTGAAAAAGCAAATACCTCAGATATTATTTCACGTATAGAGACCAACGTGTTTGCTTGGATGGAAAAAAGGGTCTAGTTACTAAGGCTGCTATTCAACTATGAGGAAGGAACTTTTTTATAGCATTCCTAACGAATCCATTTTTAGACAAGTTCAAGTCATTTCAGCTCTTTTGCCAAAATTATAAAATAACTCTAATTAAATAATATTAACAGAAATTTACCTACTGTAATTCTGTTAATTTATTGAATATTTATCAAATTGCAAGTTAGCTTAATATAGAAATTACTGCACTAGAACTTGACACAAGAAGAAGTTAAAATAAAAAAGAAAACTAAGAAGTATAAATGGTTGCGCAGGATAGCACGCGTGCTACTTAGCCTTTTAATTCTCTCGATATTGCTCCTCCTGTTCATACGAAGTCCTTGGGGACAAAGCATCATCATCAATCAGGCAGTCTCCTATGTAAAAGATAAAACGGGAACAGAAGTACAGCTGGAAAGTGCATTCATCACATTTGATGGTCATATAAAAGTAGATGGATTGTATCTGGGGGATTTAAAAAATGACACCTTGCTTTACTCTCGCAGTTTAGAGGCTAATATTCCGTTATTACCACTTATTAAAGGAACTGGCTTTGAAATTGACGATGTCTCATGGGATGGACTTACTGCACGAGTTAAAAGAACAGACACTATAGATGGATTCAACTATCAATTCCTTGTCGATGCCTTTTCAACCGCTCCGGACACCACCGCAAGTGAGCCTATGAATTTTAAAATAGGCACTATTCAACTGACTAATTTTGATATTATGTATCAGGATGAGGTGGGTAAAATGGACGCCATAGCAAAATTTGACGAGTTGTTAGTTGAAATGAATGAATTGGATCTCGATAAAATGCTTATTGATCTAGAGACTCTAACTCTGAGAAATGCTGTTATCAACTATGAAAAGGATATGGTTACCGCTTTCGCTAAAGCGACTGCAGCTTCCAACCCGCATAAAGACACCAGCCTTACTAAAGAATGGCCACTGCCATTACTTATAGCACATAAAATACGACTGGACAGTGTGAAAATCAACTACAATTCCGAGCCCGACGGAATCGTGATCCGTACAGATTTTGGAGTATTAGAAACCTCTATACCCAAAGCAGATATTCAAAATAGCGATATTCTTGTATCCTACCTTAACCTAAATGACAGCAATATGGAGGTAATGATGGATGATGTAGCATCTTCAGCTTCTGATGAGCTTATCATATATGAATGGCCAGATATGAAAATAGGTTTAGAAAAGCTGACGCTAAAAAACAATAGATTTTTATACGCTCTTAATGGCGCACAGCCTCACGCCTCACAGTTTCAATCAGATGCTGTTTTGCTGACAGGTATTCATGTAGAATTGCATGACTTCAAATTAGCTGATAAAAATGCGGCAGTAGTAATAGATAGTGCATCGGTATATGTAAACGCTGGTTTGCGACTGCACCAATTAAAAGGAAAATTAAAAGCGTCTGACACAGACCTTAATATTAGTAATCTGGTAACCAGTGTAAATAAAAGCTCGCTTAAGGGAAACATTTCACTAGGCTATACAAGTATCAATGCATTGATCAATAATCCGGAAGCATTACAACTAGATATTGCCTTGCCTTTCTATAGCTTTGATTTAAAGGAGATGTATACTTTTCAACCAGATCTAGCCACTAATGAATACTTTTCTAAACTAGCTCAAAAACCTTTAAAAGGTAAGATTACTGCTAGAGGAAGCAGTGAAAACCTTAGGCTAGAAAAGTTTGAAGTGACATGGGGAGCGAGTACATCCATTACAGCAAATGGGACATTACAGCACATCACTAATGTAGAACAACTGTACTTCAACTTGCCTGAACTTATTGCTACAACAAATAGAAACAGCATTCTCGCATTTATTAAAGAAGAAGATTTAGGGATCACATTACCAGAAACAGCACAATTAATTTCAAGCGTTTCTGGAACTCTTAATCGCGTAAGGACTAAATCAAGCTTGCAAACCAGTTATGGTTCCCTGATGCTGGACGGTAGTTTTAGCAATTCTGATCAATTAAAATATGATGCTCAACTACAAGTAAATGAATTACAGCTTTCTAAAATGCTCCGTATGCAAGGTATCGGTCGTTTAAGCTTGCAGTTAAAAACTCAGGGAAGTGGTAGTGACCTCAGTTCCCTAGATGCTTCTATAAACGGGAAGATCCTAGAGTTTGCTTATAACGACTATCCATTAAAAAATATTCCTCTCCAAGGAAGTATAAAGAATGGGGATGGAAGTTTTTCTTCCAAATTTAAAGATGATAACATCAATATAGCGCTTTATGCAGCTGTTCAATTAGAAAAAGAGAGTGTTAAGTCACAAGCAACTATAGATATCACTGGTGCAGATTTAAAAGCTTTTAGTATGAGTTCCAAAAACCTAAAAGCTGCTGGAAAAATAGATGTGAATTATGAAGGAGATGCAGCGGGTTATAAAATCAACACTAAGGTAGCTGATGGAATTGCCGTTTTTGATGAGCAATCCTATTTATTAGGCACCCTAAACGTCGATGTTTTTGTAAAGCCAGATTCGACTTCCTTAGATCTGAAAAACAAAATGCTCGATTTACAACTGAGATCTAATTCAGATCCGCAAAATATAGGTAAAGCTTTAAAACGTCATATAAATAAGTACCTAACTAATAGCATTAAAACAGACTCCCTATCCCCAGTAGTCTTGCAGATTACGGGTAAAATTACTCCAGCACCCATATTGAGAGACGTGATACTTCCTGAATTGCAAGCACTGGATCCCGTAATTTTTAGGATGGATTTTAATGAAAAAGACCGCAGACTTGATAGTGATATAGCGGTGCCTTATCTCAAATATGCCGATAGTGAGGTTGATAGTTTGTTTATTTCCTCAGAATCTGATACACAAAACCTAACCTTTCAACTGGGCTTCAATAAAATAGAAGCGGGACCTATAACGATTAAACGAACAGCTTTGACAGGAATCGTCTCAGAAAACAAGCTGAATCTTGATTTCACCTCTTATGATGAAGAGGAACGACTCCTTCATTTTGCGAGCACGCTTTCGCGAAAGCGAGACAGCAACGGAATAGAAGACCTTATTTTTAATCTTTCACTAAATGACCTGATCCTGAACAAGAAACCATGGATCATTCCAGAAAGCAATGAGATTGCTATAAGAGAAAATAGGATTGCATTCAAAGATTTTAAACTGACTAATGGAGCACAAAGTATCGAGTTAAGAAGCGATAGGCCTACAACCGATAAAGATCATATCGCCTTGCTTTTAAGAAACTTTAGATTACAAGCTTTATTGAGTTTCTTAAATCCTGATGAAAAACTTGCTTCTGGAGAGGTTAATGGTGAACTTATTTTAGAGGATATCTATGGAACTACAGGATTCTTAGCAGATCTTGAAATAGTCGATTTGCACGCTTTAGAAATTCCTTTGGGAAGGTTGAAAATCAATGCGAAAACAGAGGATGGATCAATATATAACACTGCGATCAGTGTCAAAGGCGATGCTGTGGATGTGGTTTTAGCGGGCTATTATAAAACCGATGAAATGGCAGCAGACCTGGATTTTGACTTAGATGTCAATAGAATCAATATGAGTACGATTACAGGTTTTTCTTCAGATTTTCTCAAGGAAGGAACAGGTTCTATAAACGGAGCGTTTAAAATAGCTGGAACTACTGCAAACCCTAAATACAAAGGGGTTTTAAGATTTGATAAAGCGGCTGCAAGTGTTTCTATGTTAAATACAAGTTTCACTTTTAAAGATGAAGAGATAAAAGTTGATAACTCTGGAATCACTATGAATAAACTTCATATAGCCGATGCGCAGGGAGATATATTTACGGTAGATGGAAAAATAGGAACCGATAATTTATTAGTTCCAACCTTTGATCTAAAGCTTACTGCAAAGGATTTTACCGCCATAAATAGTACCAATAAAGATAACGAATTGTATTATGGTCAAGCAACATTTGACGCCAAGGCCGCTATAACTGGAAATCTAGATGTACCTGTGGTGGATATAGACTTGACCGTAAAAGAGGTTACTGATATTACCTATGTAGTTCCTGCGACAGAACTAGATGTGGTGCAGCGCGATGGAATTGTACAATTTGTAAACAAACAAAATCCAGAGGCCATTTTAACCCAAACAGAAGAGGAAACGGCAACACTTACAGGCTTTGACATAACAGTAAATTTTAAGATTAAAGATGATGCTAAAGTCACTATTATCATTGATCCAACTACAAGAGATCAATTACAAGTTTCTGGAACAGGGGATCTTAAATTTCGAATGACTCCTAATGGAAGAATGACTCTTGCTGGGCGATATGAAATAGCAGATGGGTATTACCAACTCAATTTGTACGATATTGTATCCAGACGATTTGAGCTTGCCAAAGGAGGAAGTGTGACCTGGTCAGGAGATCCTTTTGATGCTAATTTGGATGTGAGTGCTATCTATAAAGTGGAAACTAGTGCAAGCGCATTAATGGCAAGTCAAACTAGTGGAGCAGATATTACTGACAAAAATAGATTCCGTCAAGTGTTGCCGTTTTTAGTGTACTTAAATGTAGATGGCGAGTTGTTACAACCAGAAATCAGCTTTCAAATAAACCTTCCAGAGGAGGAGCAAGGAGCTATAGGCGGTCAGGTAAACGGCAGATTGCAACAACTCAATACCCAAAATCAAGAATTGAACAAACAAGTATTTTCTCTATTGGTATTGAATAAATTTTTTCCAACCAGTGGTTCTGATGGAACTAATGGAGGAACAGCAACCATAGCTAGGGATAATTTAAACCAAGCTTTGAGTGATCAACTCAATCAATTTGGTGGTAAATTGTTGGGTAATTCTGGGATTGATTTAAATTTTGGTCTGGATAGTTATACGGACTATCAAAGCGGCGATGGTCAACAAAGAACACAACTCGATGTTACCGCGAGCAAGAAATTAATGGATGATCGCTTAATTGTGAGTGTAGGTAGTGAAGTAGCTATTCAAGGCAGTCCGCAAAATGGAGAGCAAGCTCCAGCAATAGGTAATGTAAGTATAGAGTACCTTCTTACTGAAGCTGGGCAATGGCGATTAAAAGGTTTTCGAAGGAATCAGTATGATAATGTGGTGGATGGACAGTTGATCGTCAGTGGTATTGCATTGGTATTTAGTAAAGAATTCAACGAGTTTAAAAACCTATTTAAAAAAACTGTAGTTGCTGAAGAAAAAAAGGCAAGACGAGAAGAAGATGAAAAAGAGAAATTAAAAAAAGAAGCAGCTGAAAAATAAACATAAAAATAATAAACAAATCTTGAGTTCCAATAAGTACATACTTGGTTTTACAGCTATTTGCTTAATGTTAATAGTATCTTCCTGTGCTGTAAAGAAATACATTCCAGAAGATGAACTATTGTTTACAGGATACGATTTAGAAATAAAGCTAGATTCCTTGGCAGATGTTAGGGATGTAGCTGATTTAAAGCTTCAATTAGAAGAGGTACTAACTCCAAAGCCCAACAGTACTTTTTTAGGAATGCGACCAGGCTTGCATTATTACTATAAAGTAAATAAAGACAGTGCGGGATTTATAGGTCGCTTTATAAATAAAAAAATAGGTGAAAAGCCGGTTTATCTCTCTGATGTGCAAGAGGAGACTACACTTGATCTACTGCGCAACCGACTGGAAAACAGAGGGTTTTTCTTTAGTAATATCAGTTCAGAGACTTTAAAAGTAGCAGACCTTAAAGAAGGAAGTGTTTCTTATAAAATAAGCTTACCTGATCCATATCGCATGAAAACCTATCAAGTAGAGCCTGATTCCATTCCTTTTTACCATGTATTAGAAAACCAAGTTAAAGAATCACCTATAGCGCTAAATTCTCGTTTTGATTTGAGTGCTTTAAAACAAGAAAGAGAGGGCATTGACACGAATTTAAAGAACAAAGGATATTATAATTTTAATTCTGGATTTTTAATTTTTCAAGCAGACACCAATCGGTACGACAATAAAAAGTTTGACTTGTTTCTTAAGCTTAAAAAAGATGTTCCTTCTAAATCGGTAAAGCCTTATCAAATTAAAACTGTGAATGTATATCCTTATAATATCACTAGAAGTGATTCTATTGCTATGGACACCGTAGGTTATGCAGGTAAGGATTACATTCAAAAATCAAACTTCTTTAGACCAGATAGACTGGATCCATTTATATTGATAGAACCCAGTGATTTATACAGTCCTAAAAAATCAAAATCTACCAGTCGCCGTTTGGGTTCCATAGGAGCTTACAAATTTGTGAATATTGAATATACAGAAATGAACGGAGAGGCAAATGATAGCCTAAATTACTTAGAAGCAAACATCTATTTATCACCACTAAATAAACGAGCCATAAGAGCAGAATTGCAAGCGGTAACCAAATCCAATGATTTTGCAGGACCTAGTTTAGGGCTTACTTATTCTAATCGGAACCTTTTTAAAGGTGGAGAGGTGTTCAACTTAAAAGCAACAGCAGCATATGAAGTTCAAATAGCAGGAAGTAATAACGCAGGACTTACCAGTACCGAATTTGGTCTAGGTGGCGATTTAATTTTCCCGCGTATGTTAGCACCTTTTACCGTAGATAAAAATTATTTTGAATATGCGATTCCTAAAACTAAAGTCAGCCTCAGTGCTGATATTTTGAACAGGAGCCAGTTGTACAGTCTGCTTACTTTTTCTGGAAGCTTTGGTTATGTATGGCAAGCCAATAAATATGTGACGCACGAGCTCAATCCAGCTTCTATCAACTACGTGAATTTACTGAATACCTCAGAAGAATTTGATGGTATTCTTTCTGATAACCCCTTTCTTCAAAGTAGTTTTGAGCAACAATTTATATCTGGATTGACTTATTCTTTTACGTACAATGAGATGGTAAATCAGCAAAAGAGAGCCTTGTTCTATGTGAATAGCACCTTAGATATAGCAGGAAATAGTATCAGCTTGTGGAGTAAAGAGAATGAACAAGGAAAAAATGAATTTCTAGGTCTAGAATATGCACAATACGCAAAAGCAGATGTAGATCTTAGGTTTCATTATTTACTAAGTAAAGAATCCAGACTGGCGACTCGATTCTTTGCAGGTTATGGACTGCCTTATGGAAACAGTGATGTGTTGCCTTTTAGTAAACAGTATTTTGCTGGTGGAGCTTATAGCGTTCGGGCGTTTAGAACTAGGTCATTAGGTCCTGGAACTTACAGTCCAGATAATTCAGATGACCGTTCTTTCTTTGATCAGTCAGGAAACCTACGCCTGGAAGCAAACATAGAATATCGTTTTCCCATTTACAGCTATTTTAAAGGAGCTGTTTTTGCAGATGCCGGTAACGTATGGACCACCGCTAAAAATGGATTGCCAGGTGGTGAGTTTGGAAGTAATTTTATCAATGAGTTTGGAATAGGTGCAGGAGTAGGACTGCGTGTGGACGTTCAGGGATTTGTCATTCGTTTTGATCTCGCAGCGCCGTGGCATGATCCATCTATGCCCGAAGGAGAACGCTGGGACTTCGACCTAGAAAATCCGGTTTTCAATTTTGCTATAGGTTATCCTTTTTAGTAGAGTGATACGTATTTCTGTTGTCTTTTATTTTTGGAATGGAAGATGCTCTTTTGATCGCTCAGGGCGAAAGCAGCACGCATACAACTATTAAGATCATTTGAAATTTGCTTAAAACGGATGCTGATTTTAATGGAGTTCTCGATACAGTAATTCCCTAAGAAAAAGAGATGTACGAAGCTCGTCGACATATAAAGCAGGCGGCAATGATTTCGTCACGGACGAAAGAGCCACAAAAAGACTTTGATAGGTTTCTGGAATACTTCAAGAAAATTCTATGTTACCAGCCGTTTGGGATTAAATCTGTGAGTTACCACTGCTTCTCCCTCGTTAAACCTTGCAGGTTAGCGCTATAGTAGTTGAAGCAATGAACTAAATTCAGCACAGGCTTCGTCAAAAATGTGAACCAAAGAAAGACACTATAAAAATTACAAATCAATTATCATTAACCGTTAAAGCCTTCTAAAGTTTTCTTTATCATGGGGTTTATCATTGTACTTTTAAAATAAAAAGATGATCACCACCATAAATCCTTATAACGGCAAAGAGCTTCAGCAATACCAGGAACTGAATAAAAAGGAAATTAAAGCTAAATTAGAAACGGCTCAAAAAACTTTTGAAGATTGGAGAACAACTAGTTTTGAGCATCGTGCAAACCACCTGCGTAAAGTAGGGGCATTGCTTAGAAAAAATAAGGAATCCTACGCAAAATTAATGACAGCTGAGATGGGTAAGCCTGTTTCACAATCCAGAGGCGAACTAGAAAAATGCGCTTGGTTATGCGATCATTATGCTGCAAATGCTCCAGGTTATCTCGCAAAAGAACATATAGAAACAGAGCATTTTAAATCTTATGTAAGTTATGAGCCTATAGGGGTGGTGCTTGCCGTCATGCCTTGGAATTATCCGTTTTGGCAAGTTTTCCGTTTTATAGCACCAGCGCTTATGGCGGGTAATGTAGGAGTTTTGAAACATGCGAGCAGTGTCATGGGATGTGCAGAATTAATCCAAGACATTTTCCTAGAGGCTGGTTTTCCAGAAGGTTGTTTTCAGAATTTTGTGATTGGAAGCGATGCTGTAGAAGCTATTATTGAAAATGATATTATTAAGGCGGTAACCTTAACTGGCTCTAAGCCGGCTGGTGCAGCGGTTGCTTCTACCGCTGGAAAACAAATTAAGAAAACGGTATTAGAGTTAGGTGGAAATAACGCTTTGGTAGTGTTTAAGGACGCAAACATTGATAGCGCCGTAGAAGAATGTGTGGCTGCTAGATTTCAGAACACAGGACAAAGTTGTATAGCAGGAAAGCGATTGCTGTTGCAAGAAGAAATTGCGGAGGAGTTTCTAGATAAATTCACCCAAAAAGTAAAGACGCTTGTTTCTGGAGATCCGCAAGAAGAAGATACCTATATAGGTGTCATGGCAAGAGAGGATCTGGCTGAAGAACTAGAAGATCTTATGAATGCCTCTATAGAAAAAGGAGCAGAGCTGCATTACGGAGGTTCTAGGGATAAAACTTATTTTGCTCCTACCATTTTAACTAATGTCACTGCTGATATGCCTGTTTTTAAAAAGGAAACTTTTGGTCCTTTGATGGCTGTCACTACCTTTAAAGCAGACGAGGAAGCTATAAGATTAGTCAATAATTCAAAATTTGGTCTTGGAGCCAGTCTTTTTTCAACCGATTTAAAAAAGATGGAAGAACTGGCTGCTCAAATAAAAGATGGAGCGGTTTATATCAATCACAAAGTAGCAAGTCATCCTGCGTTGCCTTTTGGCGGTACTGGAATTTCTGGTTATGGGAGGGAATTATCTCATTATGGGATTAGAGAATTTGTAAATATTAAGACGGTGGTGATCGCATAATTTAAGGGTTGTTTTGCTTTCGCGAAAGCGGAACGGTCCAACCTTTTCTTTGATAAAAAAAAACATAAAAAAAGCCTGTCCATTTAGTTAGGACAGGCTTTCTAATGATAGAGTTTTAAGAACTACTTCTTGATAAACTTCTTAGTTACTGTTTGCTCGCCATCGTTGATTTGAATGAGATAAACATTTGCTTTAAGTGCTGCAACGTCAATTGCATTTCCATTTAGGGTTCCCATAGCAACACGTTGTCCACTGATGTTGTAGATCGTGTAAGTTACTTTCTCACCAGTTGCAGTCGTAAATAAATTGGCACCGCTTACTGGGTTAGGGTAGATGGAAATACTCGCAGGTATGTTCACAACGCTAGCAGTAGCTTCTCTTGCAGTACCACAAGTTCCTAAATTAGCCCAACTCGCAGCTAATCTTTCAAAAAGTGTGTTTTGATATACAACACGATCACCTACAGAATAAGAGTTTGCGCTATTGTATGCAGGAACGCCAGCACACTTATCAGTAGAGATGGCACCACTCGTAATTTTTAAATCATCTACAGCGATGTCACCTTGCCATGAAGAAGTAGTATTTACGGTCAATCTTAATTGAAGATCAGTACCTGCATATGCCGCAAGATTCACATTAGCAGTTAACCATGCTGAACCTTGATCTCCAGACTTCGTAAAGATAGTAGCATAAGAACCACCAGTACTCGCTTCAACTTTAAGAGTCCCTACTGCGTTACCTGTCATCTGGTATTGGAAAGATAAGTTGGCATTATTCTGACTGCTTAGGTCAAAACATGGAGAATCTAAAGAAGCCGTTTTGCTAAAGTTAGGATTAGAAGCTTCTACATAAACATAGAAGGAACCTTGAGCAGCTGCAGCTGGACCTGTACTACCAGAAGGAGTCCCACCAGAACGTAATGTCCAGTCCAGCGTATCGCTGTTGTTTTGTGACCACTGACCTAATGTATTTTCAAATCCTTCAGCATAAGGGAAAGAAGAAACTCCATTGAAACAACCAGAACCACCAGAAGTAGCAACTGTGATTCCAAATCCATCTACAGCGATGTCACCTTGCCAAGAATTTGTGGTGTCTACTACTAATCTTACTTGTGCTGTATTAGCACTTAATGTAGCCGTTCCAGTTATCCATGCAGCACCTTGATCACCAGTTTTGGTAAATACGGTAGACCATGAAGTTGAACCGTCAGCTCTCGCTTGTAATCTTAATGTACCAACAGCATTACCTGTCATTTGATATCTAAAAGAAGCAGTAGGAGACGCTCCACTTGCAAAGTTTAAACAGGGAGAATTCAAGACAGCTGTTTTGTTAAAGTTAGGGTCAGAAGCTTCTACATATATATAGAAAGAACCTTGGTCTGCTCCAGTTGGGCCTGTACTGCCTGACGGAGTTCCACCTGATTGTATGGTCCAGTCTAGGGTATCGCCAGTATCTTGTGTCCAGCCACCTAATGTGTTTTCAAAACCATTAGAATAAGGAAAACTGTTTATAGTACTGCTGCAACCAGTAGAACCGCCACCTCCAGATGGAGGAGTGCATTTAGTTGATTGTGCCAAAGCAGCGTGAAAACCACCACTTAATAAGTTAGCTCGCATACGTGCCTTTTGACCTAAAGTAAATAGGTTCATACAAGAGTCATTAGAATAATCCATATAATTTTGAACCATATCTGTAGTACCACAAGAAACAGTACCTATAGCACATCCACCATTTGAGGCGTCAGATTCTGGAGTGTCTGTCACAAAATCATCAGCACCACAAGGTCCATCGCCCCAAATATGGCGAAGACCAAAAAGGTGACCTACTTCGTGAGTGGTAGTTCTACCTCCATCAAAAGGAGCAGATATGGCACCAGTGCGACCGAAGTAGTTATAACCCATCACTACACCGTCTGTAGCACGACTTCCTCCTGGGAATTGTGCATAACCTAAAATACCAGCTTGTCCGTTACTGTTTAAAGCAGAAACGGTCCACATATTAAGGTATTGGGTAGTATCCCATGGGCTCGTTCCACCTGTTGAAGAACTTTTCATTCTGTTTTGAGTAGTATTCCAGGAAGTTACCGAGGATGCCTTTCTTGTTATACCGTTAGTAGCATTTCCATTGGGATCCACTTGAGCAAGACAGAATTCAATTTGCATGTCGGCCGCTTGAGACCAAACGTTATCTGCATCGCTGTTTGTTCTTCTGAAATCTTCGTTAAGAACATCTATTTGAGATTGAATTTGTGCAACGCTTATATTTTGTGTCGAGTTACTGTATAATACGTGTACGACTACCGGAATAGTAATGACACTTCCATTAACTGATTTTTGAATTAGTAATTCATTTGCTTTTTGCTGCGTGTATCGCTCTACATTTTCTACACTTCTTGCTAGTGCAGGATTTTGAGACATCGCCAGCTGTAAGTCTTCATGGGTGGAACACTTTCTTTGTTGTGCAAATGTAAAGGAGGAGAAAAGTACTGCAATGATCAGTACTAATTGTGTAAAGTTTTTTTTCATGATTGGTGTTTAGAGGAATAATTAAAAGCCTAAAATAGGAGCTTTTATCAATTATGCAATAAATCATTTCTTTAAGCGATGCACTATTCAAGGTATTTGATGAGTTGTTGACAGTTTGATCGATCTAAGTCTTAAATTATAATCATACTATTCTTGTAGGCTAATCAATTTGTTATCAATTTGTTAATTTTATAGCTACAAGGATTGCGTAAAGTGTTTACTCGTTTTTGTATCACTTATTTTAAGAGGTTAACAGGTATCATATTTATAAAAAAGAGAGTGTATTTCATCGGTATTTTTGAATTCACTATATAAATTAGTCGGTAATTAGAGAAGGGAGTATTTTAATTTAAGTAACAAGTAAGCTAGTTTTAAAATAGGTACTTTATGTCATAACCTATGGTAAAGGAGCTATTAAAATGGTATTTAGAAACTGAATTTGAGCAATAAAAATCCGACACTTATTTTGTAGAATTCCTTCAGATTTAAAAAATCATAAAATGACGACAATGATAATTTTGATCCAAAGGAAGTGTAAGAGCGTCATTATCTTTTATGATTTAGGATGTGATCAACCCTTAAATAAGCAGCCGTATGTATTTATCCACATCTTATGCTTGAAATATGTTAATTAAATTAGCTTTTGTAGCTAGACAGGAGCGGTTACAATCCTTATATTTCGGCTCATACAGATTTTATTTTAATGGACGGAACTACACAATATACCGAGGATAATATACGCTCTCTCGACTGGAAGGAACACATCAGAATGCGTCCCGGAATGTATATAGGTAAGCTAGGAGATGGTTCCAGTGCTGATGATGGGATTTATATCCTTCTTAAAGAAGTCATAGATAACTCTATTGATGAGTATGTTATGGGAGCTGGTAAGACCATTGAGGTTTCTATTCAGGGAGAACGAGTTATTGTGCGTGATTACGGTCGTGGGATTCCATTAGGTAAAGTAGTGGACGTAGTTTCAAAGATGAATACTGGTGGTAAGTACGATTCTAAAGCTTTTAAAAAATCGGTAGGATTAAACGGTGTAGGTACCAAAGCCGTAAATGCACTTTCTTCATTTTTTAGAGTAGAATCTACAAGAGATAATAAAAGCGCTAGTGCTGAATTTGAAAGAGGTGAGCTTACAGGAAAAGACTTTATAGAAGAAACAACTCGACGCAAGGGAACAAAAATGACTTTTATTCCAGATGCTGAGATCTTTAAAAACTTTAAGTACCGACCTGAATATGTAGTACGTATGTTGAAATACTACGTCTATTTGAATCCAGGCCTTACGATTATCTTTAATGGCGAAAAATTTTATTCTGAACATGGTTTAAAAGACCTTCTAGGAGAAACCATCATAGAAAGCGATCGCTTGTATCCCATTATCCATTTAAGAGCTGAGGATATTGAAGTTGCTATTACCCATAGTAGAACGCAGTACAGTGAAGAATACCACTCCTTTGCAAACGGTCAGAACACCACACAAGGTGGGACACACCAGGCAGCTTTTAGAGAAAGTATTGTCAAAACGATACGAGAGTTTTACAATAAAAATTACGACGCTAGTGACGTTCGTAAATCTATAGTGAGTGCTATCGCCATTAAAGTGATGGAGCCTATTTTTGAATCACAGACCAAAACCAAACTAGGTTCTACAGAAATGGGAGGAAACCTTCCTACGGTAAGAACCTTTATTAATGATTTCATGAAGACCCAACTGGATAACTACCTGCATAAAAATCCAGTAGTTGCAGAAGCGCTTCAAAAGAAAATCGTACAGGCAGAACGAGAGCGTAAAGAACTTTCTGGAATTAGAAAACTAGCTCGCGATCGTGCTAAAAAATCCAATCTGCACAATAAAAAATTACGCGATTGCCGCGTCCACTTGGGAGATACTAAAAAGGATAACAACTTAGACAGCACCTTATTTATTACTGAGGGAGACAGTGCGAGTGGATCGATTACCAAATCTCGTAACGTGAATACCCAAGCCGTATTTTCTTTGCGAGGAAAGCCATTGAATTGCTACAACATGAGCAAGAAAATTGTTTATGAAAACGAAGAATTTAACCTACTTCAAGCGGCCTTAAATATTGAAGACAGTATGGAAGATTTGAGGTATAATAAAATAGTGATCGCAACAGATGCCGATGTAGATGGAATGCATATACGCTTGCTTCTCATTACTTTCTTCCTTCAGTTTTTTCCAGAATTGATCAAGAAAGGACACCTTTATATATTGCAGACGCCCTTATTTAGAGTGCGAAATAAAAAGGAAACCAGGTACTGTTATACACCACAAGAGCGAAGTGATGCAATGGCTACATTAGGAAAAAACCCAGAAATCACTCGATTTAAAGGACTTGGAGAGATCAGTCCAGATGAATTTGTTCATTTTATAGGAGAAGATATACGTCTGGATCCTATTATGTTGGATGATGGAATGAGTATTGAAGATTTATTGAGGTTCTATATGGGTAAAAACACACCCGATAGGCAAGAATTTATTATTGATAATTTGAAGGTAGAATTGGATGTGATTGAGGATCAATAATAGGGTAAGAATATAATTTTATTCTGCTTTGGTACCTCAACTAGTGCGGCATAAACTTCTTATATTTCGCTTTCGCGAAAGCGAAACATAAGAAAGCGTGACCAACACAAGAGAAACAGTTATCTAATAACTGATAATAATTAACTGATAACGGACTACTGTCCCATGAGTGAAGAAAACGAAGAATTAGAGCATTTAGGAGATGGCTTGGAAGAGCAATCAACAGAAACCATTACGCGTGTCACTGGCATGTACAAGGAATGGTTTTTGGATTATGCGAGTTACGTTATTTTGGAACGTGCTGTTCCAGCTATTGAAGATGGTTTTAAACCAGTGCAGCGGCGTATCATGCAATCCATGAAGGACCTGGATGATGGGCGCTATAATAAGGTAGCAAATATAGTAGGTCACACCATGCAGTATCACCCACACGGTGATTCAAGTATAGGTGATGCTATGGTGCAAATAGGTCAGAAAGATTTATTGATAGACATGCAGGGGAACTGGGGAAATATACTTACCGGTGATCCTGCAGCTGCTTCTCGTTATATTGAAGCGCGTATTTCAAAGTTTGGATTAGAAGTTCTTTTTAATCCTAAAATTACAGAATGGCAGTCCAGTTATGATGGACGTCGCAAAGAACCTATCAATCTACCAGTAAAATTTCCTTTGTTGCTAGCTCAAGGAGCTGAAGGTATTGCCGTAGGATTATCAACAAAAGTATTGCCGCATAATTTCAATGAATTGATAGATGCTTCCATCAAGCATTTACAAGGCAAGCGATTTAAGATATTCCCTGATTTCCCTACAGGTGGAGCAGCTGACATGTCTAATTATAAGGACGGTCTCCGTGGAGGAAAAGTTAGGGTGCGGGCTAAGATGTACTCGCCTGACAAGAGTTCGATTATTATAACAGAAATTCCATTTTCGACAACTACCAGTACACTGATTGATTCGATCCTTAAAGCAAATGAAAAAGGGAAGATAAAGATCAAGAAAATTGAAGATAATACAGCCGCAAATGTGGAGATTTTGATCCACTTACCATCAGGGTTATCTCCAGATAAAACCATGGATGCGCTTTATGCTTTTACCAATTGTGAGGTAAGTATTTCCCCATTGGGATGTGTAATTGAAGATAATAAACCGCTTTTTGTAGGAGTGACCGAAATGTTGCGCCGCAGTGCAGATCATACAGTAGAGATACTCAAAGCAGAGCTAGAGATTTTACTGCATGAAGTAGAAGAGCAGTGGCATTTTGCATCACTCGAACGTATTTTTATTGAGAATCGCATCTATCGAGATATAGAAGAAGAAGAAACCTGGGAGGGTGTGATAAGTGCTATAGACAAAGGCTTAAAGCCACATATAGAGCATTTAAGAAGAACGATTACAGAAGAAGATATTGTAAGATTGACAGAGATACGCATCAAGCGCATTTCAAAATTTGATATTGATAAAGCTCAACAAAAAATTCAGGCACTAGAAGACCGGATTGCAGAGTTAAAGCATCATCTCGAAAACCTTATTCAGTTTGCTATTGATTATTTTACAAAATTGCAAAAGGATTACGGGAACGGTCGGGAACGGAAAACGGAATTAAAAAACTTTGAAGACATTATTGCTTCTAAAGTGATCATTCGTGATACAAAACTCTATGTAAATAGGGAAGAAGGTTTTGTAGGAACTGCATTGAAAAGAGATGAATATGTTTGCGACTGTTCAGACATTGATGACATTATTTGTTTTACAAAAGAAGGAACCATGATGGTAACTAAGGTTGATGCTAAAACCTTTATCGGGAAAAACATAGTCCACGTGGCTGTTTTTAAGAAAAAGGATAAGCGTACCATATACAATGTCATCTATCGCGATGGTAAAAATGGCCCAAGTTTTGTCAAAAGATTTGCTGTAACTAGCATGACCAGAGACCGAGAATACCCTATGGGTAAGGAAGAAAAAGGTTCACAGATGCATTATTTCAGTGCAAATCCTAATGGAGAGGCTGAAGTAGTAACTATTAACCTACGTCAACAAGGAAGCATTAAAAAACTCAAATGGGATTTACATTTCTCAGAAATCTTAATAAAAGCACGTACTTCAAAAGGAAACCAAGTTACTAAATACAACATCAAAAAAGTAGATCTTAAAGAAGAAGGTGTTTCTACCTTAAAACCACGTAAAATCTGGTTTGATAATACCGTACAAAGACTCAATTTAGATGAACGAGGGGATTTGTTAGGTGAATTTAGAGGTGAAGATCGCCTGTTGGTAATTACGCAAAGGGGTATTGTAAAGACTATTATTCCAGAAGTTACTGCGAGATTTGATGAAGATATGGTGGTCTTAGAAAAATGGATTCCCAAAAAACCGATTACAGTCATTTATTTTAACGGTGAACGTGAGCTTTTTTACATCAAGAGGTTTTTAATAGAAAATGAAGAACGTGAAGAGTCTATTATTTCCGATCATGAAAGTTCTTATCTAGAGGTGATCTCTACAGACTATAGACCTATGGCAGAATTGATTCATGTAAAACCTAGAGGTAAGGAACAACCAGAGAATGAGGAGGTCAATTTAGAAGAGTTTATTTCTATCAAAGGAATCGCTGCTCAAGGCAATATGCTTACTAAAAGTAAGATCAAACAAATTAATTTGTTAGATCCTTTGCCTTATGAGCCAGAAGAAACTATTCCAGCCCAAGAGGTAGAAGTGAATCAAGAAGAGGTGGTCAACCCTAAGAGTAACACAAACGAAGACGAAAGTATATCCACTTCTAAAGTGGGTCCTAATGAACCCGACCCAGGGATAGACGATACAGGACAGTCCAGTTTGTTTTAAACTTTTTATAATCTTAAGGAAGCGGTAAATTTTTAAATTTAGCCGCTTTTTTTATTTTAATTTCGCTCTTGGAAGCCGTTTAATTCATCACCGTTTTGTATTCTCTGTAAAAAATAAAAAGAGGACTATTTTCAATCAAAATTTTAAAGTTCTATAGTATGAAATTATTAAAAGAGTTCAAGGAATTTGCCGTAAAAGGAAATATGATAGACATGGCGGTAGGTATCATAATAGGTACAGCCTTTAATAATGTGGTGCAAATACTCGTTAAAAAAGTCATTTTACCGCCGCTTTCTTACCTCACTAATGGCGTGAATTATGAAGATAAAAAATACATTTTACGAGAACCAATAGAAGGAGGAACTGGGGATCGTGCCAAAGAGATCGCGATAAGTTATGGCGAGCTTATTAATGTCATCATAGATTTTATGGTCATAGGTTTTACCATATTTATAGTCATAAAGCTTATGAATAAATTACGTAACAATGCTCAAGATCCTAAAAATAATAAGGTCGTAACTCCTAAGGATATCGAATTGCTCAACGATTTAAAAGAGTTGATGCAAGAACAAAATGCGATGTTGAAGCAGAAGTAATTTTATAAACGACCCAGCAGCCCGTCCCTTTGTAATACTAAAGGGTCTTATTTGATTTATGCATCATGATGGAGAAGACCTGTAGTTTTTTATGCGCTCGTTTTTCACTACACAACTTAAAATTTACAAACGCCCTAAACAATGAGAAGAAAAAAGTAAAATAAAAAACCATTTAAGGAAGACAGCTGTCTCGCTGCCAAAAAAAGCTTAAATGGGCCAAGGGAGCCACTTCTGCAATAAGCATAAACCCTATCAAAAGTAGAAAGGCAAGACCTTATACTTTTGAGGAGTGACGCTTGTTGACAAACTTTCCTACTGGATGTGTAAATAGCAGCATAATACCTACTGAAATGACTACGGCTATGATCATCAGAACCAATGCAGCATTTGGATCATCACTTAAACCGTTTATCATTCCTACAACGGTAAAAATACTATCAAATAAGAAGACGATGTTGATCATGCTAATTTCCAGAATCACTTTATAAAGAGTTGATGATTACTTGCATTTTACTTCATTATCATCGTGTCCTATTTTTTCTACCTTTTCATAAATTTCTTGAGTTGTTTTATAGAGTAATAATAAACCACAAGTAGACAGTATAAGATACTGTACAGAAACCTCTATAACAAACCATCCATAGTTAAAAACATACCAGCTGCTCTGAAATCAGATTTACGCGCTGATATCAAAGAGTCTTATAATAAACAGTACCATCCCTAGTGCAAGCCCTAGATTTTTAGATCGCTTGCGATGCGTATCCTGTTTTATCTGCTGTAAGAGAGATAAAATAATATTATCTATACCTAAATTATTTTTTAGAAGGTAAAGGTTAGTAGTGCTTTCCAAGCACCTGCCTTTGCAAAGATTTCAAACAGGGTAGGTTGGTTTTATTTTCTAACAGCAGTGCCTTTGTAAATCTGATCGCGACCAGACTGTTTAAATTCAAAGGTATAAGAATCCTTATTAGTGGTCAATATTTTAAATAGGTAAGCACGGCTTTCTGCATTTGTTTTAGGATCAATAGGGATCACTCTCCATTCACAATCATTGACCCATTCAATTCTTGAAGTATCTACTTTAGTTTCAAAACGCTCAATTTGGAAATCTTTGGTACGAGTAAATTCGGTCTTTAATAATTTACCACCACTTTCTTGTTCCCATATAAATGTGCCTTCTTGAAAGTCTTCACAGTCTCTGGTGTTTTCATAGCAACCAGTTGTAAAAAATAAAATTAAGATCAATAGAGGTGAATACTTCATGTGTACTTTTTTGTAAAGTTAATTCTTGATCACGGAGTTAAGGTATAAAATATTCAAAACTTCCGTCGTCATACAACAAAATAACTTTTTGTATATTTTTCCCTTTATTTATTTTAGGTATATGATTAGTCTCTTTGTGATCAGGAGTTGAAAAAAGATCTTGAGATGCTGTTTGCATAGGTTCTGAACGGCTGGACTCCATTGCTTTCTTTTCAGGAATAGCAGTAGGAGATGTGTTTTCAGTAGGAAGTGTTTGTGGTGTTTCTGATCTGGGATAGGTTCCTTTACCATTTAGTAACCAATCGAAATCTACTTCAGGAAATTCCTTTACTGTATTAATGACAAAATCAAGGCTGGGTTTGTTACGTCCAGAAAGAATATGTGATATAGAACTACGCCCTACATGAATACGTTCTGCAAAGGAAGAAGCGTTTAAATCGTTCCTATCCATAATTTTTTGCATTCTTTTTGAAAAATCTGCTGAATTCACCATAGGTTACAAAAGTAAACAAAATATGGTTTACAATTGTGTTTATTATTGTAAACACTTGATTCACGATTGGAGTAAACAACACAGAAGCATTAATAATTACATAAACCTTTTATTTACTTGAAGTAATTTTAAATACTGAAAAACAGTTTTTTGTAAGTATAATTTAATATAAAGTACGTTCCTGGGTTACTTTAAATATAAATAGCAGTTAGATCACTTAAATAATTGATTACAATTGTAAACCGATCCAGATCCACAGCTGTTTACATTTGTAACAATCTTGTTGTTTACTTTTGTAAACCTTAAAGAGTTTACATTTGTACTAATAAAAATACCGTTCTAATGTGTTGTTAGGACGCTACTCTAAAACACTATTCTTAAATGCTTCCTAGATATTACTCCTATTCACAATTTGAAAACTATTTCCAGAAGCTCTTAAACGCTTTAGATGGTTCTATGTTAAAAGATCTGGATATTGGAAAATCAGTCCTTAAAAGGTCTATTTACGGATTGAAGATAGGATCTGGTAAGGTTAAGGTTTTAGTGTGGTCTCAAATGCACGGTAATGAGTCTTCTACTACTAGAGCTATTTGTGAGCTTTTGAAAAGGAGTGATCTAGACCGTATACTAGAAAATATTGAATTGTACATTATTCCTATTTTAAATCCTGATGGAGCTGAAAAATGGACCCGAGTAAATGCAAATAATGTGGATTTAAATAGAGATGCGGTTTTATTATCGCAACCAGAAAGCATCTTATTGAGAAAAGTTTTTGATCAATTCCAACCCCATTATTGTTTTAACTTGCATGGGCAACGCAGTATTTACGGTTCTAAAAATGGGTCAATTCCTGCTCAATTATCTTTTCTTGCTCCTGCGGGTGATGAAAATAAAACCCTTAGTGTTGCCCGTATTAAGGCTATGCATGTTATTAATTCGATAAATACAGACTTGAATCATCATGTAAATGGTATTATAGGTAGGTACAATGACGACTTTAATATCAATTGTGTAGGAGATTTTATGATGAGTTCTTCTGTGCCTACCGTCTTATTTGAGGCAGGCCATTCAGGAGATGATTACTCACGAGATGAAGTGAGCATGTTGGTGTACAAAGCGCTTCAAATAGCTTTAAAGTCAGTTTTCACAAGTCATTTACTTGATGTTGCTGTTGTGAATGCATATAAATCTATTCCAGAAATGAGCAAAGCCTATGTAGATATTTGGATAAAGAATTATAAATCCTCGACAGGTCTCCAACATCTTTCTATTCAGTATCATGAGCAGATTAAGGATGGTGAGCTCTATTTTATTCCTATACTAATAGGTGTGAATAGAGAAGATGTCTTAAATGGGCATCGTGTTATAGACATGTCAGATGATCATAGTTTTAAAAATGATTTGATTGTAGAAGGCAATTTTGAAATACACTCGGAGTCTTTGAATATTAAAATATTTACTAATTAATTGTAAAAGTGCTGATTTAGTTAGTTTATTATCACCTATTGTCTTTATTTTACAGAAAATTGTTAGAAAAACTCATAGATATGGCAAAGATTGACGATATTGATAAGAAAATTCTTGATGTTCTTATTGAGAATACTAGAACACCTTTTACAGATATTGCTAAAAGACTTAATATAAGTGCTGGAACGGTTCATGTTAGGGTTAAGAAAATGGAAGAATCAGGGATTATTCATGGATCTTCATTAACGGTAGACTACCACCAACTCGGTTATACATTTATAGCTTACATAGGGGTGTTTCTAGAAAAAACAAGTACGACGCAATTTGTGTTGAGTAGAATTCAAGAAATCCCTTTTGTTACTGTTGCTCATATTACCACTGGCAAATTCAATATTTTTTGTAAAATACGTGCTAAGGACACTACTCACGCAAAGAAAATTATATTTATGCTGGATGATATTGATGGTGTAAGTCGTACAGAAACGATGATCAGCTTAGAGGAAAGTATCAATGATAAGAAAAGGTTGTTGCACAAGGTATTTCAAGACTTGTAATGATTCTTTTAAAAGATCTTGATAAGGAGGAGTATTCAGAATATTATACTCCTTATCTCTCGTTGCTGGAAAAGGAAGCTAGTATAGAATCAGTTTTAGTAGATGCCATCGAGCAGACAGTTCGGCTGGTGAACGCTATTGACAAACCGTTTTCTTATACATACGCAGCTGGTAAATGGTCTATAGGTCAGGTATTACAACACAATTTGGATACGGAGCGTATTTTTGCTTACCGCGCACTAAGATTTATGCGTAAAGACGCTACTCCTTTACCAGGGTTTGATCAAGATATTTTTGTTGAAAGTTTAGGGGGTTCCGCTTTCGCGAAAGCGGAATTGCTATCTTCCATTCAATCGACTCGGCAGGCAACCATCGATTTGTTTAAGAATGCTACAGAAGATTCGTTACAATTTAGAGGAGTTGCAAGTGGTCAGACCATGACAGCAAGAGTGATTCCTTTTTTAATAGCTGGCCATAGTTTGCATCATGAGAACGTTATTAAAGAACGTTATCTAGACAAATAAGTAGTCCAATAATAATTATCGGAAAGTTGATATAATAAAAAGGCTCGCATTTGCGAGCCTTTTTATTATGAGTAAATTTTAATGTTTATTGATTAAGCATTACGGGCATTACTAGCATAGTAACATTCTCGCCTTCGTCAAGTCCATCTACAGGCGTTAAAATCCCTGCGCGATTAGGTAATGACATTTCAAGAGAAACATCATCACAAGTCAAGTTATTGAGCATTTCAATAAGAAATCTACTGTTAAAACCTATTTGCATATCGTCACCTTGATAATCACAAGTCAGCCGTTCGTCAGCTTTATTGCTGTAATCTAAATCTTCAGCACTTATATTGAGCTCAGCGCCAGCCATCTTAAGTCTGATTTGGTGTGTTGTTTTATTCGAAAAAATACTCACACGTCTAACAGAGTTTAAAAACTGTGTTCTAGAGATGGTCAATTTATTAGGGTTTTCCTTTGGAATCACCGCTTCGTAATTAGGGTACTTACCATCGATTAAACGGCAAATGATGTTGGTAGAATCAAAACTGAATTGCGCGTTACTATCGTTATATTCAATCAGTACTTCAGACTCGCTGCCTTGCAACATTGCTTTAAGAAGATTTAAAGGTTTTTTAGGCATGATGAATTCTGCCGTCTGACTAGCCGAAAGATCTTCTCTTTTGTAACGCACTAATTTATGAGCGTCTGTAGCTACGAAAGTAAGTGAATCACTTGCAAACTGAAAAAATACACCGCTCATTACAGGTCTTAAATCGTCATTACCAGCAGCAAATATAGTTTTGTTGATTGCTGTAGCAAGGGTGTCTCCCATTATAGAAGTGTTGCTAGGATCTGAAATAGAAACCGCTTTCGGAAACTCTGCTGCTGCTGCACAGGCTATTTCAGACTTACCTTTATCATGACTTACCGTCATCATGGTATCCACAGAGTGAAAAGTAAGCGGCTGTTCTGGAAATGTTTTAAGCGTATCTAGTAATAATTTTGCAGGTAAAGCAATACTCCCATCATCTTCACTCTCCACCTCAAGCTTACTAACAATAGTAGTCTCCATATCGCTGGCAGATACTTTAAGCTCGTTACCAGTTAATTCTAAAAGGAAGTTATCTAAAATAGGTAAAGTGTTATTGTTATTTATCACACCACCTAATAGTTGAAGGTGTTTTTGAAGATAGGAGCTAGATACTATAAATTTCATCTTAGAGTTATTAGTTGTTATGTTAAAGTCTTTTAAATTAAATAAATAAAAGAATTTTATTTAAATAGCAAGTATTATTAAATTACATTGCTTGTATTGCTTATATAGAGCAAAGGTATTTTATATATATCTAGTAGCATAACATATTTATCAACAATTCACCTTTACTTATAAAAACAGTTTTATGTTTAAAAATAAAATGTTTGTTATTTTTTCGATTTTGCTTGGATCCATACTTTACTCTACCGCACAGACACAAGAAGAAAAGATTTTCATAGCTCAAAGCTATAATCAAGAAGAAATCAATTCCTTAGATGATTACTTAAAACAGCTTCACAAGATGAACACGAGACGTTTTGAGAGATTACAAGCTATTCATGGCTGGCCAGAAATTACTCAAACTAAGAACGGCACTACAAGCTATTTAATAGGGGTAAACATATTAGATGAGCCTATCTATATAAGCACTATGAATGATCAGGCTGCCCAAATGCAAGGCGCAAGAGAGCTTCAAACAGGAGGCTCTTTCGGTTTAAATATAGAAGGTCAGGGAATGACTGTTGGTGTTTGGGATATTGGTAAAATCAGAGAAACACATCAGGCTCTTATAGGTAGAACTGTTGCAGGAGAGACCATTACTACATTAAATGGTCACTCTACTCATGTTGCTGGTACAATCGCATCAAATGGAACTGGTGATATGAGCGCAAGAGGAATTGCCCCACAATCTATCATCGAGTATTATAAATTTCAATCGTCACCAAGTGAAGTAGATGATGAAAGAGAAATGTCTCGAGCTGCTTCAACAGGATTACTCGTTTCTAATCATAGTTATGGCATCGCTTCTGCCCAAGTATCAGATGTCCTTTTAGGTAAATACGATGTTAGAGCACAGTCCTGGGATCGAGTTTCTAATACATATCCCTATTATTTAATAGTATGTGCTGCTGGCAATTCACGTATTAGCAGCGGCGTTAATCCCGCAGATAATGGTTATGATATATTAACCTCTACTTCTAATGCAAAAAACAATTTGGTTGTAGGTGCGTCATTTGGTGTATTAAATTACACAGGACCCTCTAGTGTTGCTATGTCCTCTTTTAGTAATTGGGGCCCAACAGATGATGGCAGAGTCAAACCAGACATCACTACAAAAGGAGTTGCTACCATCAGCACAGATGACTCAGGAGATGATCAATTTTTATCTAGAACAGGTACTTTTATGTCCTCTCCGGCAGTTGTTGGTGGAGCTATATTGTTACAACAATACTTTAATAGTATCAATGGCAACTACATCAAAGCTGCAACACTCAAGGGGTTAATTCTACATACAGCAAGTGAAGCCGGATCTGCAAATGGACCTGATTATGAATTTGGTTGGGGTTTAATGAATACTAAAGGTGCAGCAGATGTAATTCAATTTAATCAAAGCTCTGCCTTAATATCTGAGATATCGCTCCAACAAGGAATGTCTTTTACCAAGTCCGTAACTGCAAATGGGAATGCCTTGTTCTCTAATAAATTGACCGTTTCAATATCATGGAATGATCCGGCAACTGCTACCGCTGATTTCCCTTCTATGAATCAAGAAGATGACAGAACTGCGATGATCGTTAATGACCTAGACATTAGTGTTACAGATCAAAATGGTACTCTTGTTTATAGACCTTGGAAATTAAACCCAGCTATACCTACTGCCGCTGCGACAACAAGTGTTAATGATGTTGATAATTTTGAGAAAATAGAAATTGATCAACCAGTTGGAAATTATACTATTTTAGTAAATCATAAAGGTAACTTGCTTAATGGGGTTCAGGATTTTTCTTTGATTATTTCTGGGGCTGACAATATGACTTTATCAAGCCAGTTAGAAGAATTAGAAACATTTACTTTATATCCTAATCCTACAGATGACCGCTTTACAGTTGTATTGAGTAATGATTGGTCTGAAAAACTTGTTTCCATAGTGGTTTACGATATTTTAGGAAAGCAAGTTCTGAGTAATACATTCGAAAATACAGGTAGATTTGAAAAAAATATCGATGTGTCTAATTTCAATAGTGGTATTTATCTAGTTAGAGTAGGAGATGGAAGTATATTTAGAACTAGAAAGCTTATTATTAGATAGATATATCTACAGTAAATTTATAACTTGCCTTAGACAAATTGAAGGCATTTTTTTATGATAGATCCAGCGTTAATTATATTTTTAAAAGAACTCGTTCAAAACAATAATAAACCATGGTTTGAAGAACGCAAGCCCTATTTTAAAAGTTTAGATACCAATTTTAAAACCTGTGCAAATGACATTATGCTAGATTTAAATCAGCATGATGTGATAGAAAGAGCTAAAACCTTTAGAATTTATAGGGATATACGCTTTTCAAAAGATAAAACGCCTTTTAAAGCTCATCGCAGTGCTAATTGGATCAGAGCCGGAGCAGATAAAAGAGGAGGTTATTACATGCGCATCAAACCTAATGAACATGTTATAGGTGTAGGGTTCTTTTCTCCAGAGAAGGAGGATCTCTTGCGCATACGAAAAGAGCTCGAATTAGACGCTCAAGAATTAAGATCGATTATTTCTAATGAGCCGTTTATAAAATGTTGGGGCGATTTGCAGGGAGAACAATTAAAAACAGCTCCAAGAAATTTTGATAAAACGCACCCAAATATGGACCTTATCAAATTTAAATCTTTTTATTTTATGAAATCATTTACAGATCAACAAGTACTGAGTAAAGATTTCTCAACTATCGTCAATACATCGTTTAAAACCGCAAGACCTTTTCTAAATTTCATGTCGGACGTTTTGACCACAGATCTTAATGGAGAGTCTTTGTTATAAGTCTACGACTGGCTTTTCAAACAACTGTATATTACTAATCAATCGTTCTCGTACAAGATTCATCATGCGTTTATTAAGTGCGCTAGAATTGGTAATGTAATGTTGATATTCTGCCATGGTAAAATGTCCCATCATTATTCCCTTTAAAGAATTTCTGAATTTTTGATCCCTATTGACGGCATTTTCAATGTAATCGATGCGTTTATGTGCCGTAAGGCCGCAAAAAACATTTTTATGTTTTTTGATGTAGTTCCTAAAAACAGCTATGATCAATTCATTTTGCAATTTTGAGATAGGGCGTAAGGTGGTATTTTGAAAACGTTCTTCATCACTCATGTTTTCATCTACTCGTGCACCCTTAATTTCAGGTCTTAAGGCTACTAGATATTCGTCTCTATCATTCATAATAAATAGTTTTTTTAAAGATATGATCGCTTGTCGAGTTATCTTAAAGATAAAGCTCCAGTTTCTCAACAAGTTTGTTAACATGAAAATAAGAGGAGAGCTAGCAAATGGGTTAGCTATAATGTCGTTATGAATTGCCGACAGCTAATCGAAATAGGTTCTTTTTAAGCAAATTACAAAAAAAATACCCTCTATGGGGTATTTTAAAATTGTGATTTTTCACTTATTTTTAACTTTTAAAATTTTAAAGACATGAAATATTTAATCGCAGCATTCATTTGCTTTACGCAGTTAGTGCCAGCTCAAACAGAAATTACCGACATTGATGCCGAATCAAAACTATTGGTTAATAATGATAAATTAATAGTCGTAGACTTTTATGCGACTTGGTGTGGTCCATGCAAAATAATGGATCCTATCCTAAAGGAACTTTCTAAAGAGTATGCGGGAAGAGTCGACTTCTATAAAATTGATGTAGATGAAAATGCTGTGGACGATGCCTTAGGTGTTACTGCTATGCCCACTTACTACTTTATTAAAAATTCAGCAAGTTTAGATGTAGTAAAAGGTGCTATGTCTAAGGGGGATATGACATCATTAATCGAGAAGTATGTAGATTATACCAGTGAAGATATTGTCGCAGTAGAAGAGGTCCCAGAGGAGGCAGGGTATGATAGTTTTAATATCAATGAAAATCACGGCACTGTTACTGAATTTTCAGATAAGGTAGTAGATGAGATTTGGAATGACTATTCAAAATTAAATTCACTCGCATGGCATGCTTATGAGTACCATGATAAAATTAATGATTTATTAAAAGCAATAGAAATTGTAGAGCGTTCCATAGAATTATATAAAATAAATGCTAATGTAGATACGCACGCTGCATTGTTATTTAAGACAGGTAATTATACGCAAGCCCTTAAAAAAGCTAAAGAAGCCATAGAAGTGGCAAAGCAAAATGGGGAGTCTTATGAAGAGACCTCTCAATTAATGAATAAAATAATAGATAAGATGTAATCTTAATGATCTAAACCATTATAAAGCACAAATTCTTCCTTAGAATTTGTGCTTTTTTATTTAGTATCAGAACCAAAAACCAAAAGAGCTTCTTATTTTTACACCTTATGCAGCATTTCATTGATGTTATTTTACCACTTCCTCTAGAACGTTATTTTACTTATACGGTCAATACAGTTGAAGCTGATTTTCTAAAGCCCGGCATGAGGGTGGCTGTGCCGTTTGGTAAATCAAAGATCTATACAGGCATCGTTCATCGAGTACATCAGGAAAACACGGCCACTTACGAGGTTAAGGATATCGAGTTTATTATTGATGAACAACCAGTAGTCACAGAAAGCCAGTTACAGTTTTGGGAATGGATAAGTTCCTATTACCTATGCGCGGTAGGTCAAGTAATGCGAGCATCTTTACCTAAATCTTTTCTTTTAGAGAGTGAAACCATTGTTTTGAAAAATGAAGCCACTTTTATAGAGAACACATTGCTAGACGACCGAGAATTTCTAGTTATGGAAGCCTTGGAATCTCGCAATGCTTTAAAAGTTCAAGAAGTAATGGATATTCTGGACCGCAAGAGTGTGTTGCCTATTCTGCAAAAAATGCTGGAAAAGGATTTGATTATCCTACAAGAAGAGCTCTATCATACTTATAAGCCTAAAACAGAAAAATTTATCCTCCTACAAGAGGAATTAAATGAAGAAGAAAAGCTTCAATCGGTACTTGAAGAACTGCAACGTGCTCCTAAACAAAGAGAAGCTGTTATGACGCTATTCATGATGCAGGCAGGAAATTCTAAAGAGGTGACTAAAAAACAGCTTATAGAAAGAGCTAATGTTACTGCTGCTGTCATTAAAACACTCGTATCTAAAGGTATTCTTGTAGAAATTGAAAAAGAAATAGATAGGGTACTGGATAAGGAAGAAGAGGGAAGTGAGTTGTACCGTTTAAATGAAGATCAAACGGAGGCCTTGCAGCAGATTAAAAGCAGTTTTAAAGTTCGTAAGACAGTCTTGCTTCATGGGGTAACCTCAAGTGGTAAAACGCAACTATATGTAGAACTTATTAGAGAGCAACTAGAAAAGGGTCATCAAGCCTTGTATTTGTTGCCAGAAATTGCACTCACGACTCAATTGATCTCCAGATTAAAAAACTTTTTTAAACATCAAGTACTGGTGTATCACTCTAAATACAACCTCAACGAGCGCTTGGAAGTTTGGAATCATGTTATCAATGCAAAAGAGCCTTATGTGATTATAGGCGCCCGCAGTGCTATGTTATTACCGTTCCAAAACCTGGGCTTAATTATTGTGGACGAAGAGCATGAAACTAGTTTTAAGCAATACGATCCAGCACCTCGATATCATGCTAGAGATACTGCGATTGTATTGGGTCACATGAAAAAAGCATCTGTACTTCTTGGGAGTGCGACACCAGCATTAGAAAGTTATTACAATGCTAGTTCTGGTAAATACAACCTGGTAGAATTGAAGAAGCGTTTTGGAAATGTCCAGATGCCAGAAATCAATATGGTAGATATTAAAGAAAAGCACAAGCGTAAAAAGATGACCGGTCACTTTTCTGACACACTTATTGAGCATATGCAGCAAGCTTTTAGGGACAAGAAACAAGTGATCCTTTTTCAGAATAGGAGAGGCTATGCACCTATTATGGAATGTGGCACTTGTGGGAATGCACCACAATGTCCCAATTGTGATGTCAGCCTCACGTATCATCAATACAAAGGACAGCTAAGATGTCATTACTGCGGTTACCATACTTTTGTGCCTAAAGAGTGCCCGTCTTGCTCTAGTAGCGCAATGGATACTAAAGGTTTTGGTACAGAACAAATAGAGCAAGAGTTTAGGATGTTATTTCCTAATCACAAGGTTGCTCGTATGGATTTGGATACTACCAGAGGTAAGAATTCTTATGAAAAGCTCATTCATCAAATGGATGCGGGAGAAATAGACTGCTTGGTCGGTACACAAATGCTTACAAAAGGTCTTGATTTTAGAAATGTAAGTCTCGTAGGGGTAATGAATGCAGACTCTATGCTTAATTTTCCAGATTTTAGAGCTCATGAAAGGTGTTTTCAATTGCTTACACAAGTCTCAGGAAGAGCGGGGCGTACTAAAGAAGTAGGTAAGGTGTTGATACAGAGTTACCATCCAGATCATATGATCTTACAGCAGGTAAGTTCTTACGATTATGCTACCATGTATAAAGAACAGATTGAGGAGCGGTATCAGTTTAAGTACCCACCGTTTCAGAGATTGATAAGGATTACTTTTAAACATCGCGACTATCAGACAACCTTAGATTCAAGCACTTGGTTTGTAAATGCTTTGAATCAAATTCCTCATGGTGTGGTAGTTCTTGGGCCAGAGTTTCCGCCAGTTTCACGTATCAGGAACCTTTATAATATTCATGTCATTATAAAGTTATCAAAGCAACAGGCTCCAGATCAGGTAAAAGGCTATATCATGAAAGTAAAGAAAAGCTTTGAGTCTATTAAGCAGTATCGTTCTGTAAGATGTAACATAGATGTAGATGCTTACTAGATAGGATCTATTTTGGTTCTCGCTTTCGCGAAAGCGGAATTAAAGCCAGTTATTCATCACTAATAATTATAGGGGTTCTTGTAAAAGATTTACAAAAAAAAGCCGCCCTTCAGAGCAGCTCGTATAATGTAAGTATATAGGATTTAAAATTGAGACAGTGCCTCAACAAGTTCTGATTTTCTATTGCGACTTAAAGGCAATACTTCGTTACCTAACTCTACTGCCTTAGAATTGAACTTCTCGACTTTTCTCAAATTTACTATGTAAGATTTATGAATACGCAGAAAGTCTTCTTCAGGAAGGGTGCTTTCAAAGGACTTCATAGTAGAAAGAACGATTAAGCTATCCTCATCTGTGATTAGTTTTACATAATCACCCAGTGCTTGAATGTATTTCAGTTCTTTAAGGTATACTTTACGTTTTTTAAGATTGCTTTTTACAAAGATAAATTCACCGCGATCCTCGATCATTTCAGTTTTCATCTCATGTGCTAGCAGTGCTCGCTCTACTGCATAAAGAAAACGATCTTTTTTAATAGGCTTTTGTAAATAGTCAATGGCTGCATAATCAAATGCTTTAAAAGCATACTTGGTTTGTCCAGTGACAAAAATGACACCTGGTTTTTCTGTAATGTCGTCTAATAAATCAAAACCAGTAAGAATGGGCATCTCTATATCTAAAAAGATAAGATCTACTGTTTGTTCTTTTAATGCTGTTTTAGTCTCCACAGCGTTGCTAAATTCGCCTATTAGCTTTAAGTTTGGATGACCTTCTATCATTTTTACGATAGCGAGTCGTTGTATACTAGAATCATCTACTACAAAACAGTTTAGAATAGTGTTGCTCATCGTCTTTATTTATCGTTTCTAGACAATAATACTTACTTTTCTGATGAAATACAAATTAAAAATACGTTTAAACGGATATATTAACAAGTTAGCGAATTTACCATTATTCTAACATTCTGTAAATAATTAGTTTGTAACTAGTTAACCTTGTATTTCATCGACGTTTTAGTTTTATAAAAAATATAAATCTAATTATTGACATTTGAATATTGCTGAAAAACAATAGGTTGAGTATTTTTATTTTTTAACTTTAGTTACAATTATACTGTTTACTACCGGCTTATGAACTTTTGTAAGGATAGGAATGGAAGAATCATCATGTGTTAAGTGTTCCCCTGCGGGATAAAATGATGTCCTATCATAAGATCAAAGAAAATATAAAAGATTCTTATTGTTTAAATAAGAGAAAAAGATTATTTTTGCAGCCGTTAAAAAACAATATTAATTATGAATCAATACGAAACTGTTTTCATTTTGAATCCCGTTTTATCTGATGACCAGGTAAAGGAGACAGTAAAGAAGTTTGAGAATTTCCTTACTGATCGCGGTGCAAAAATGGTAGCCAAAGAAGATTGGGGCCTAAAAAAATTGGCTTATGCAATCGAAAACAAGAAAAGTGGTTTTTACCACCTCTTTCAATTTGAAGTACCTGGTGAGGTAATTAACGACTATGAAGTAGAATTCGGTCGTGATGAGCGTATCATGAGATACCTTACTGTAAAACTTGATAAATATGCAATCGAGTGGGCAGAGAAGAGAAGAGTTAAAATGTCTAAAAAATCTAAAGCTTAAATTATGGCAACATTACAACAACAAGCTAAAGGTAAAAAAGATGGTGACATCCGTTACCTTTCTCCTTTAAAGATCGAGACTCAACAGAGAAAAAAATACTGCCGTTTTCAACGTAGTGGTATTAAATATATAGATTATAAAGATCCTAATTTCCTTTTCGGATTTGTAAATGAGCAAGGGAAGTTACTTCCACGTCGTTTAACTGGAACTTCACTAAAATACCAACGTAAAGTTGCTATAGCTGTAAAACGTGCTCGTCACATCGCTATCATGCCTTATGTAGGGGATTTACTTAAATAACAAAATCAGATTAACAATATGGAACTTATATTAAAGAAAGACGTAGAACATTTAGGTTTTACTGACGATTTAGTGAGTGTTAAGCCTGGTTATGGTCGTAACTTTCTAATACCTAATGGACTAGCTGTTATGGCTACCAGTAGTGCTAAAAAAGTACTGGCTGAAACGCTTAAGCAAAGAGCTCATAAAGAAGCTAAAAACATAAAAGCTGCTCAAGATCAAGCTGATCAACTTACAGCTCTTGATTTGAAAATAACTGCAAAAACTGGAGACGGAGACAAATTATTTGGTTCTATCACCACTGCAGATGTTTCTAACATCTTAGCAAAGAACGGTATCGAGATAGAGAAGAAGTTTATCTCTGTTGCTGGAGGTGCTATTAAGAGACTTGGTCTTTATGAGGCTGATGTACGTTTTCACAGAGAAGTAACTGTAAAGCTTGCTTTTAATGTAGTAGCAGACAAATAAGACTCGATCTTATCACATGTAAAGCCGTTTCATTAAATTGAAACGGCTTTTTTAATACAAATTTTTAAATAAGCTTTTTTATGAAATATAGAAGACTTACCAAAGAGCAACTGGAAGAAATGCATCCAGAGTTCATCAATTTCCTCGCAACACAAACCATTACAGCTAAAGAATGGGTAGACCTTAAAACAAATCAGCCAGAAGTGGCAGAGCAAGAAATAGATGTGTTCTCTGATTTGGTATGGGAAGGTGTGCTTCAAAAAGCAGCATTTCTAGAGCATATTTCGCCTAGAACTATGAATTTATTTTCCTTAGGAGAAAAGGAAATGGAATTGATATCTATTATGGTAGGAGATGAGTTGATTGATATTACTACTAAAGAGGGATATCAATGGCTTCAAAAAAACTTAATGGACGATGAGGTAAAGATTTTTACCGCAAAAAAAGCCTACAGTGAAAACCCTAATGAAGATAAATTCAAACTCATCGAGACCGGAGCAGTTATAACTAAAGGAGATTTGTTTAATTATTTTGACGATCTAATGGAATTAGGCAAAGAAACTAATGGTTTCTAAATTCATTACATAACGATCATCATACAAAAGCCGATTCTTATGAATCGGCTTTTGTGGTTATATCTGCTTAATTCTGAAGTATTCCTTATCAGTTTGTCACTGTCAATTTAAAACAGTTTTCAAGATATTTATTTGATTGCCTGTCATGAATTTTAAACCCACAAGTGATAGGATTTTTTACACTTGCTTTACTCATCGTTATAGATCTATATAATTGATCTCCTAAGTTTGTAGCAATCACCAGTTCTGGAAATAAGTTTTCGTTAGAGGTGAGTATTTTACCATATGCATTAGTAAGAGATATGGAGTCTTTTAAACTGGTTATGCCATTATCATCAATTGTAAATCCTTTTGTCCCTTCAATTAATAGATATATTTTTTCATCAGGCACTATAAATTCATCTATAATAGAAACATTTCTATCGCTACTCTATAAATATAAAATATCGTAATCAACACCCTTTACATTTGTTTCAAATCTAGGCTGGTCTACTACTGTAAATTCTTTTTTCCAGTTAAAAAGGCAGTACTATTTTTATCACTAATGTTAATATGAAAAGTGTAAGTATGATCTGTGAACAGGGGTTGAGCAACAGTGATGGAAGTTCTTAGATGCAGTTCATCCTTTGGGTAGCCTACTTCAATATCTTTAAATAAATCTTTTGAGTTAATATAGTGTCACCTATAATATTGGTCGAGTAAATATCAATATCTGGAAATACCAGGTTATCTACCAGTTTAAAACCGGTCATGTTCTTATAGTAAAAAGTGATCTTCTCACCATAATAAACTGTGGAACGTTTGATCTTGCCTGTATAATTCCCCATTGTTATACCGGCACATTCCATATGATGACTAGATTTTGAGAAATCTGAAATATAGTTAGAATCTGTTGAAGTTTGAGCTACTGAATAAAGAGTAGAGAACAGTACCGTCAAAAATATAAAGGACTTTTGAATCATATGTATAGTAATTGGTGGCTGGAATTATCTCTATCTATCTGATAGTTAAATATAAATATACCATTCCATATTTTAAACCTTATTTAATAAATACCATTGTAAACTAATGATACTAATGGAGTTAGTAAAAAAGCGTTCCTCCAGTTTTTGTCTGATTTCGTATCTAGAGATTTTAACCAATTCAATATCTTCCTTTTCTGAAACAGAACCACCACCTTTTGACGTTTTTTGATCTGAATTTACTTCACCATAAAATAGGATGATTTGTTCTGAGAGCATGCCAGGGGAAGGGAAGTATTCCACTATAAATTCCAAACGATCTATACGGTAGCCTATTTCTTCCTCCACTTCTCGTATGGCGGCCTCTTTTGCTGATTCTTTTGCATCTATAGCTCCTGCGGGAAGTTCCAGTGTCCAAGGATGACCATGACGCGCACTGGGATATCTAAATTGCCTTATAAATAAAAAGCTATCGGTGTCTTTTTCGTAAAGCAAGACGGCAATGGCATTTCCTTTATCTAAGGCCAGGCGAGAAGCAGTTATTTCCTGATCACTATTAAAAGAGTCGTGAGTAACCTCTGCTTTATAAATTTTTAGAAAATCGTCAAATACGAGTGCTTCTTTGTTGATGTTGTGTTTCATAATAATAAAAAAAAACCGCTCATTCTATAAGGAATGAGCGATTTAGGGTGATTATAATTCTATTGTTTACCTCTTAATTTTCGCTCCGAACTTATTCATATAACGCTCGTACAATTCTGTTTGGTGAGAATTAAGGGAAATATCTCTTCCGTCTATAAAAGCACGTGTCAATTGATTACCTCGCATATCTAAGGCATTTCCTTTAGATATAAATAAGGTAGCGCTCTTTCCTTGTTCTAAAGAGCCATATTCCTTGTCAATTCCTAATATTTTTGCTGGAGTTAGTGTGATCATCATTAAGGCTTGCTCCATATCCATTCCGTAACCAGCAACAGTTCCTGCATAGAAAGGAAAATTACGAGCTTGATGTCTTTCCATACTTCCAGAGTTTTCTAGCGCTACCATCACACCTTTATCTGCAAGGAGTTTAGGGAATTTGTAGGGCATATCAAAGTCTTCATCTTCTCTAGCTGGAAGATCATGAACACGTCCAGCAACTACAGGAACATTCATCGCAACCAGCTCAGCAGCCACTTGATCACCTTCACGACCTCCTATGATCACTGGCTTTTTAATATCGTTTGCTTTGATAAATTTCAGCACATCTCTTATCGCTTTTTCTCCATCGACATGGATATAGAAATTTTCATCTCCATTCAAGACCGGTTGAAGAGCAGCATACTTCAAGTTTAACCCTTCTGGCTTAATATCTGAATTATAAGCTTTTGCACTTTTTAAAAAGTCGGTAAGCTCTGTTACTTGCTCGTCATAATTTTTGCTTGGTTCGATAGGTCCTGGTTCATACCAAGTACCACTTCTTCTAAAACTAGAGGGCCAGTTGATGTGTACACCATCATCGGTAAGTATAGAGGCATCCTCCCAGTTCCACGCGTCCAATTGAACAACGCTAGATTTTCCAGAAATACGACCGCCTCTAGGCACTATTTGCGCTATAAGTACTCCGTTAGGACGCATAGATTCCACTACGCGACTCTCAGCATTGTAAGCGATCAAAGATCGTATATGCGGGTTAAAAGTTCCTATCTCGCGCTCGTCATCACTAGCGTTTACTGCATCAACCTCTACTAATCCTAAAGTAGAATTCATCGCAATAATTCCAGGATATACGTGCATGCCGTACCCGTCGATCTTTTCTCCTTTGATGTTCATTCTTACTACCCTAGCGTCTGCAATGGCAGTGATAATTCCGTTTTCAATAACGATCACAGAATTCTCGATCACTTCTCCATTGCCTATATGCGCGGTAGCATTCATAATGGTGTATACTCCTTTCTGTGCAGGAGCAGGTGTCTGTTGTGCTGCTGCAGTTAGGGCAAATACGGCACAAATAGTATATAATATGTTTTTCATTGTCTTCATGTTACCAGTGAATTGTTTCGCATTCATATAAAGTCTTGTCTTTCTTTTTTGGTGTCTGAGTTTTCATCCCTTTATTTTTGGCCATGATCATCTCATTTACGAGTTGTTGTCTTTCTTCTTTTATGCTTTCGCGAAAGCCTAAGTCACGTTCCAAATCAAAAAACACAATTCCATCAATCATCGTGATTTCAGGTCTAGCAGTCACACTTAATGGGTTGGTATTCCAAAGCACTAAATCGGCATCTTTCCCTTTTTTGATACTACCGGTGCGGTCATCAATATGCAATAGTTTTGCAGGGTTCAAAGTCACAAACTTCCAGGCTTCTTCTTCACTCACACCACCGTATTTAACTGCTTTAGCAGCTTCTTGATTTAATCGACGAGACATTTCAGCATCATCAGAATTAAAAGCGGTAAGCACTCCTTGAGAGTGCATGATCGCACCGTTGTAAGGAATAGCGTCGTTTACTTCGTATTTGTAAGCCCACCAGTCACTGAAGGTAGATGCACCAGCGCCGTGTTCAGCCATTTTATCAGCTACTTTGTAACCTTCTAAGATATGGGTGAAAGTGTTGATACGGAAACCGTGCTTTTCAGCAACTTTCATCAACATATTGATTTCGCTTTGCACATATGAGTGACAAGAAACGAAACGCTCACTTTCTAAGATCTCTAATAACACTTCCATTTCTTCATCATAACGGAAGTCTTTAGAGTCTTTTGCATTTGCATAAGCGCGTGCTCTAGAAAAATAGTCTTCAAAAACTTGTTCTACTCCCATTCTTGTCTGTGGAAAACGCACTCCATTTGGAGAACGAGATTGTTTTACATTTTCTCCTAAAGCAAATTTGATAAATTTAGGAGAGTCGCTGTAAATCATCTCATCTGCTTTGTAGCCCCATTTTAACTTAATGATAGCGCTACGTCCACCAATTGGGTTAGCACTACCGTGAAGTAATTGTGAAGAGGTTACTCCACCTGCAAGATCTCTATAGATATTAATGTCTTCGTGATCTACTACGTCTTCAATGGTTACTTCTGCAGTGGAATTATGTCCGGCTTCGTTAACTCCGCTGTCTATAGCGATGTGACTGTGCTCATCAACGATTCCACTGGTTAAATGCTTACCAGTAGCATCTACGATTCTAGCATTTCCATCACTTAGGTTTTTACCTATCTTAGCTATTTGGCCGTCTTTAACAAGCACGTCGGTATTTTCTAGAATCCCTTCCTTTTCATTAGTCCATACGGTAGCGTTGCGGTATAAGATGGTTTCTGTTGTAGGTTTTGATTCACTTCCATAACCTATGTTAGGATAGGTCATCGTTCCCATTTGCTTTATGGCCTTATCATCATCTCCTTTTTCTTCCTCTTCCTTATCCTCTTTAGAAGCATCTTTGTTTTTTATTGCGGTGAAAGCCATTTCTTGACCATTAGGTAAGTAGGCAGTTCCGCTTATGTTGTCAACTTGAGATGTTGCTAAAAAGCGAGTATAGGATTTATTGTCAGCGTCCTTTTGAGTTGTTACAATATTGATCCAGTCACCGTCGTATGTAATTTTAGAACCTAGAGTGATGCTGTCTATTTTTACTGTAGACTTTTTACCTTTTCCTTTTATCGTAATATCATAGGTAGTTCCGTTTATTGTAGTGGCATAAGAACCGTCAATGTCTTTTGTACTTCTGTCTTTTATAACATGCTTAGAACCTTTGACCCAGTTTTCATAAATCTCTGTATCGTCTTCAAATAGTTTTCCAGAGGTCATTATAAAGTTAGCCAGCTTTCCTTTCTCTAGCGTTCCTACTAGGTCAGTTACTTGAAGCATTCCAGCAGGAATAGTAGTAAGAGCAGCCAATGCCTGATCTTCAGTTAGACCATATGCGATGGCTTGCTTTAATTTACTCATTAAATCTGCTGGAGATTTTAAATCTTTAGTAGTTACCGCATAAGTAATACCTGCTTTAGATAAGGTCATTAAATTACCTGGAGCCTGTTTCCATTCTCTCATATCGCCTAGATTTACAAACCATTCTAAATTAGGATTGGAAACATCATAAGCATCTGGGAAATTAACAGGAACAATAAGAGCAGCGTTAGTAGCTTTCACATCAGCAATCATCTCATAAGCGTCTTCTCCACCTACGATTACAAATTGCTTTCCTATACGATCTCCTAATTTATCAACTCTAAGAACGTTTTTCTTATTTCCAGCTTCAATGATTTGAACTAGGTTTTTCTTTGCATTCAGAGCCTCTAGAGATAAATCTTTTGATTTAGAGTGTCCTTTTGCATACCAGTCTGCATCAAAATGAGTCTGACGTAATAAAGCCAAACCTCCCATCATGGAAGTAGGATAACTTTGATTAGACTGACGGCTTTTACTCAACGAGAAGAAATTACCGCTTTCTTGTTTTAAAATACGGTCTGCGTCAGTACCGTTATTATCTAGAGCTATCAACATACCGTTACCACGGGCAATACCGTCGTGAAGGTGCGTTTGTACAGTTCCAAAACCAGCATCTACATATTTTTTTGCTTCTTTTTCATCGTACACAAAATAATCCATCGCGCTTTGCTCTGCTCTGATGTGATCATTCCAGTAATATCCCTTACGACCTTCGTCGTATTGTGCGGTTCCATTACGGCTAGCTCGTTGCGGAGTTTTCATGGATAGGTCACCATAGGACTCTATAAAAGAAGGGTAGATGTAATTACCACCAGCGTCTTCTATTACAGCATTTTTAGGTATAGAAATGCCTTTTCCTATAGCTTCTATTTTACCATTTTTAATAATAATGGTTCCATCGGAAATCATTTTACCAGGACTTGTAACGATAGTCGCATTAGTAATCACCCTAGTGATATTGCTTACCGCACTGATGTCGTCGTTGTTAGGGAAATACTCTTGTGCTTGCACGGAGATGCAAACCAATAGCAAGAGAGAAAATATTCTTTTCATGAATTAAAGTTTAGATTCTAAAGATAGCCAAAACTCCTACAACCTGACCTCTTAAAGAATTCACAAAAAGCGCAAAGTTATTTGTAGTAGTTAACAATAAGGGCAACTACGTAGCTGTAAGTCTCCATTCCACCTGGCTGATTATTGGCTTTTAGATAGGTGTCGTAGGTCACCTGAGAAACTTCTTCTATAACCCCTTTATACTGGCTCCAGAAGTCTTGTAGCTCCTTATAATTCTCAAAAACACCATCACGTATTAAGGGTCTTATCTCCTCATAAGCCTTAGGGTCTTTGAGGTATAATTCATTGATGCAATAGCGCAATGCAAAAATACTAGCGCTGTACTGAAAGTGAAGATCGTCGTGATTCATTCCAGCAATGATCGCAATAAAATTGGCTTCATTTTCTTTTGCAAATCCCAACTGATGCGACATTTCATGTAAGGTAAGCACTGGAGTTTTGTAATTATTGATCCAGGCATTTGTTTGTGCCTCACCAGTCAGCGGATTCAAATAACCACTGTAACCCATATAAGATAAGGGCATTGTGAGCAACGATTCTTTGATGCTGGAATTCCCGTAATCTAGTGCTGGATAAATATGGTCTATGTTTTTAAAAGCAATAGGAGCTAGGTCAAAAATTTCTGACTGCGACCTCGTAAACGTCACAGGAAGGGAGTCTGTCTTTTGTAATTGTTCGTGTAATTTATTGGAGGTGAAAACAAGCTGGTAAACGACTGCTTTTAGTTCTTCAGTACTGTATTTATTATCTAGTTCTAATACCTCGTGTAAGGGCTCTCTGTAATAATTAAACCCCCACATACAGTGAAAAAGAGCAAGGATGATATTTAAGGAAAGAAATAGTTGTGTGTATCGTTTTCCTGCCCGCCCACGGGCATGGCGGGAAAACGAGATCAAATCCCTTTTACTCAACCACAACCACCTTATGACCATAATGATAGCAACAGAGTATACCAGATCTCCAAATGAGAAGGGAACCCATCCCAAACCTAGCCTCATAGCTTTTGAGATAAAGGGATAAACACCTGTACTGTAAAGCGACTCTACGGTAGATGGGAAAAAACGCAAGCTGTAATAAAAGCTGACTTGAAGAGTTAATAGTCCTATGGCAATAAAGAGCGAGCGGTTTTTTTGCATCTGGCTAATTTAGTAATTTATCTAGGTAATATTGCCGCGTTGGGGTAATATAGAATCGAGATGAAAGCGTTGACAACAGAAGGGATTGTTTTATCGCTGCGTGATAGTTTTGTTGACGACCGACTGATTTGTTATGCTGGAAAATTTACGTGACAAATATTTGAACAGGCGAAATTTTTTGACGCTGATTTGTTCAGCATCCGATAAATACGCTCCGTACTCGTAAAGGTCGCGATAATTTGAAATCCTATTAGAGTTTTTGACAACAGACTAGCTTGTTTATCGCAGCACTGTAAAACTTGCTGAAGACCGACGACCGACTTTTTATATTGAAGATTGGATTATAGAGTAGGGAATGTAGATTTTATGTTGTGGGGATTTACATTAGAGATTTACAACTCACAACTCAAAGCTCACCGCTCACCGCTCACAGACTCAAAGTTAATAGACATCCAATAAAAATTCTCGATACATTTACACCTGTTACATTTATAGGAATTCAAAATGAAAAATGAAAATAGTTTTACGACCTTTGATCCTAGAAAAGAATCCAGACCTATGAATTTTATCCTAGCCGACTTTAATAAGCACAAAGAATTATTGCCGTTTACTTATACACGACCTACATGTGAGATACGTTGTGGTATTTTGACATTACGAGAGAAGTGGGAAAAGCAGCTAGAAGAAACAGTTAGTTTTCAAACAGAGGATTATTTACAAACGAAATACCCACTGGTAGAAACAAACGACAATATAGTAATTGCAGGAAATGTGTTTGCTACTGCAGCACTATGTAAAGCGATAAAAAGCTTAAAGCCACAGCAAAAATTACTGGCAGGTAACGATCTGGTTGCCTATAGAGTAAAAGAATTACACACGCCTACCATAGAGTTGGAACAAGTACTTTTCTTAGAAGAAGAAGTAGACGGGATTGATTTTACTTGGGATATTTTTTCTAAGAATGGAAAAGCATTAGAAGCAGATTTTGACTTAATAACAAAAGGAAGAAACAGCCAGCCTATTCCTGATAGCGTGAATTGTATCAATGAAGATCGCATTTTTATAGAAGAAGGTGCTACACTTCAATTTGCAACTTTAAACGCTTCAACAGGAGCTATTTATATAGGTAAAGATGCTGAAGTGATGGAAGGCTCGATCATACGTGGTGCTTTTGCCTTGTGTGATCACAGTGCCACTAAATTAGGAACAAAGGTTTATGGCCCTACAACTGTAGGACCGCATTCTAAAATAGGAGGAGAGGTCAATAATTCTGTAATTTTTGGCTTTTCAAATAAAGGGCATGATGGTTTCTTAGGGAATTCTGTCATAGGAGAATGGTGCAATTTAGGAGCAGACACCAACACCAGCAACCTAAAAAACAACTATTCAGAAGTAAAACTCTGGAATTATGAAACAGGTCGTTTTGCAAAAACCGGGCTTCAGTTTTGTGGATTGATGATGGGAGATCACTCTAAATGTGGTATCAATACCATGTTCAATACTGGAACCGTAATAGGAGTGAGTGCCAATATCTACGGAGCTGGCTACCCGCGTAATTTTATCCCATCGTTTAATTGGGGTGGACCACAAGGTAATATGACTTACAAACCTGCCAAAGCTTATGAAGTAGCTGACGTTGTTATGAAACGCCGAGGTTTATCACTGGAGCAAGTAGATATTGATATTTTAGATCGCGTATTTGAGCAAACGGCCCAGTACCGCAAAGATTAATTTAGCATCAGTTGACCCTTATATAACGTTCCCCGCAAGGCTCGATACAAAAGTGTGATACCTCAAGAAACCTTTCATTAAAGGAATAAGTTCCTGTACAATTATCTACATCTATTGTGGTTGTGGGAACATCATAAGTTCCTGTGCTAGTAGCTTGGGTATCCTGACCGAAGCAAAAACTGATGTTGCAATGGACCACACTTTGATCGGTAAACTGAAGCGTTTTACCACTCGCTGGTTGAAAAGTGCCACTGCCATCTCCTGGATCTGAAAGAATGGCGACCAGTTCCCAGTTGCCTACTATTTTTGATTCAGCCATAGGAGTATCATCGTCACAATCCGTACAAGCTGATAAGGTGACAAAAAAGCTAAGAAATAAAAGGATTTTTTTCATGGTATTCATGAGTTGATATAAAGATGCAGCTGGTTCTGAAAGGTTGCGTGTAATTACTTTTCTTTTGTGCGAATCGGTTATCTTTAATCTTTTTTTAAAATTGAATTATGAAAATTACTAGGTATCTCGTTTCCTTATTGTTTTTAGTTTCCGCTTTCGCGAAAGCGCAGTCTGCAACATCTCCCCAGCAATTTAAAGGCTATTACGACTTCACTTATCAGGAAGATAAAGGTAATATAATTCTAGAAGTCAAAGATCTAGACAAGGAATTTCTTTATGTACATTCCTTGACCAGTGGTTTAGGATCTAACGATATAGGACTAGATCGTGGACAACTAGGCGATGGAGTTGTAGTTAAATGGATCAAAAGTGGTAACAAGTTATTACTCCTACAGCCTAATTTAAACTATCGTGCAAGTGCTACCGATGAAGATGAAAAAGCATCCATAGAGCAAGCATTTGCAAAGTCTGTATTGTTTGGTTTTGAGATTAAGGAACATAAAAACGATACCTATGTGATAGATTTGACCCCGTTTTTAATGGAAGATGCTCATGGCGTAGCAAAAAGGTTGAAAGACAGCAAACAAGGAACTTATAAACTAGATAAATCACGCAGCGTTTTATGGATGGAAAACACCAAGAGTTTTCCTAAGAATACTGAATTTGAAGCCATGCTTACTTTTACAGGAACACCTACGGGAAGAGATGTGAGAAGTGTTGCTCCAGACGCCAGTAGTATTTCTGTCATCCAGCACCATAGTTTTGTAGAATTACCAGATGCAGGTTACAAGCCTCGTGCATTTCATACGCGTAGTGGATCGTTTTACACGAGTTATATGGATTACAGCACACCCGTTTTTGAACCTATTGAAAAGCGGTTGATTACCAGACACCGATTAGAAAAGAAAAACCCAGAAGCAGCAATCAGCGAGGCAGTAGAACCTATCATTTATTATTTAGATCGTGGAACACCAGAGCCAGTGCGCAGTGCTTTATTAGAAGGTGCCGGATGGTGGAATGAAGCTTTTGAGAGTGCAGGGTATAAGAATGCGTTTCAAGTGAAGATGCTTCCAGAAGGTGCAGATCCTATGGATTTGAGGTACAATGTTATCCAATGGGTGCATCGCAGCACTCGTGGCTGGAGTTATGGAGGCAGCATCACCGATCCACGAACTGGTGAGATCATCAAAGGTCATGTGAGTTTAGGAAGTTTGCGCATACGTCAAGATTTTATGATTGCACAAGGATTGCTTAAAGAACCTTTTAAAGGAAACGATAAAAACCATGAGGCCATGATGGATATGGCACTCGCAAGAATACGACAGTTAGGCGCTCATGAAGTAGGACATACCTTAGGTTTTGCACATAATTTTGCAGCCAGTACACAAGGCCTAACAAGTGTTATGGATTACCCGCATCCTAAATATGATATTGTAGATGGAGTGATTTCTTTAGAAGACGCTTACGATATAGGAATGGGAAGATGGGACAAATTAACGGTACAGTATTCTTATGGAAACCCAGTAAGCAGTCAATCTGAAGCCGCTTTTTTACAATCGATTATTAAAATAGCCGACGTTGAAAACCTCAAGTTCATTTCAGACAGCGATGCCAGAGCTGCAAGCGGTGCCAGTGCCAGTGGACACCTTTGGGATAATGGAGCAAATCCTAGTGAAGAATTGGTGCATATTTTAAAAGTTCGCGAGATAGCTATGAATCAGTTTTCTATAGATAATATTAGATCTGGAGAGGCTTTAAGCGTGTTAGAAGATGTATTTGTACCTGTTTATTTTGCACACAGATACCAAGTAGAAGCAACTACAAAACTTGTCGGCGGCCTGGAGTATGAATTTTTAACAAAGGATGGCAATCAAGAATTTAATCAGGTAGATGCTTTTCTACAAGTTCAAGCATTGCGCAGTATCTTAAAAACAATAGATCCAGAGACCTTGAAGATTCCGCAATCGGTTTTAAAATTATTCCCACCACGAGCTTACGGATATAGTAGAACGAGAGAAAGTTTTCAATCAGAAACTGGAGTGAGCTTTGATCCTTTAAACGCTGCAGCTACCAGTGTAGATATGACCTTTGATCTCTTGTTTCATCCAGAACGAATGAACAGAATCACCACTGCAAATGCGCTGGTATCTAATAGCTCTAAAGAGGTGGTTAATATCAAGGATTTTAAAGATGGCTCTAATGCTATTTTGACTCTAGGAACACTATTGAACACTGTTTCTGATCAGGTATTTACAGATCACAAAAACACGGACGATTACGCTACAGCCATTGCTCATAGAACTCAAGAACTCTTTATAAATCACTTGATGAACCTTATGGCTAGTTCTCGTACGAATATAGACGTAAAAGCTGCCGCAAGAAACCAATTGAATAAGATTGAAAAAGACCTGAGCAGGCGAGATGTTTTTGAAAACCAATTATTAACGCAAATCAGACAATTCCATAGGCATCCAGAATTGTTTCAAGTAAAAAAATTACCTGCGATTCCAGATGGAAGTCCTATAGGTTGTGGGTATTCTTATGAATAGAGGACTCTAATTATTTTCTTTAAAAGTACTGCCAGAATGTACAACAGCTCCTTTTTACTGCTTAAAATAGCACAGGGGGTTTTGTAAGCAAAAATGAATGGAATGCCATATGAGTGGCTAAAGGATTTGAGCGGGTTTATTATGCACTCGCGATAAAGGGTAAAATCTTTACCAAATAAGTGGATACGATCTAACAGCTATGGAAAGCGTAAACAGGAAAAAGGATTTAAAAAGTGGGATCTGGTTGTCTGCGCTGGTCCCATTTGATATCGCTTAAAGCGCTGGCTTTGATGCCTATAAAGAAGAACCAACTGTTTCTAGGACCTATAGGCGTCCAATTAAAGCTCATATTAAAACTCTCTAAGTCTCGCTGAAAACGCAGGGTGGTGAAGGAAATCCCTTTGTTAGCAAAATCATAACCAGTATTTCCACCTATAGACCAGCGTGGCGATAGTTCTAGATCACCGCTGACCATTAAACTTTGCTGGTTGATGGCATTCTGTCGTTGGGCGTTATTGTAGGTCATCGTATAAGCAAAATTCAAACTCCATGGAACTTTGAATCGGTACCGGTCTTTATTCACATTGACATCCTGCTTTTTTGGTTCTAAAGGCTCATCTAGAGAGGTATCTAAAGGTTCTCCAAAAAGGCCATCAGCACGTCCACCATTTTGCATGGTGCGATCATTAACTTTTGAAGGATCTTTCTCGTCATCATTTTCAAAATCGGTACTGCTCAACCTAAAACTGGTACGAAAACCGGCACGTGTCAAACGCAATAGACTACCACCATTGTTAATGTTAAAAGTGTTGATACGGTTATTGTTGTTATCCAACGCGTAGGGATCAAAGTTAGCATCTAGATTGATGTCAATATTTTTGGTAATCGGAATGACACCCCGTATTTGCAGTGGACTCCAATTTAAGGAATCACCGGCTAGGTTATAAGAAGTATTGAAATTTAAACTTTTAAGAATTTGAACCTTTTTAAGGTCGGTTTTTGTGGAGTCGCTATCCCTTACTTTTGCTTCTATGTTGTTTTGAACACCTAAGTTGATACTGCTAGAAAAATTACGTCCTGGCGCACCAAATAATGTACCGTCAAAACGGCTGTAAAACTGTTCTTCTCTTCCTGGAGCGTCCAGTCCTTGCTCCGTGGCTAAGCGGTCGTAATATTCATCAAAACTAGGATTTGCCGAGTAACTTAAATTAGGACGTATGATGTGTCTGATGGCTTGTACTTTAGACTCTGGATTCTTTGATTTCCAGCCACCGTAAACCGTGGTTCCTACACTGGCCCCGTAGCTATAAGTACGGTAGGCATCAAAACCATTTATAGTATCGCGAACGGTCTCAAAAACTCCACTTTCATTTTCTACAAGTGACTGTCTAAAGGTTTCAAAAACCCAATTCTCATCGTAATTAGCATTAGCACTGAAACTAAAGTAGCCTACTTTAAAGTTAGTAGCGATAGGGATACTGTGCTTTAATCCCATAACGGCATTATCAAACATCTTATCGGTAAAAAAATCTTCATCTGTTGTTGTGATGCGATTCTCTCCTCTTAAATTGTACTGTAGGTTGATGTTTTCTATGACTCCTTTTTTAGTTCCTTCTTTGGGAGCAAAAGGGAATATCCTAGAAACACTACCTTGGAGCGTAGGCAAGGTAAGGTTTACAGCATTGGTATTGGTATTTTGATTGTGCGTTACACTCGTACTGAAGTTGACTTGTGGTTCTCCAGGAAAAGCTTTAGAATAAGAGATGGAACTGCTCAAGTTGTTCACCAGCGTCGCACTTTGATTTACTTGGTTAAAAGACTGTCTAAAAAACTGACTGCTTCCTAAATTTACACTAGCGCTAAATCTAGAGCTTGGGTTGGATTTAGCATCTTGAGAATGTTGCCAGTTTAAGTTGTAACGAGAAGTTTGAGCAAAGTCAGAAAATCCGCGCTCGCTTTGCAATTGGTTTTCATATAAGAACCTCACACTACCATTGAATTTATAGCGCACTGAATAATTACTTTCGACTCGACCACCATAACTACCATTAGTAAAGTAATCCCCTAATAAAGTAAGGTCCATATAATCATTAACTGCAAAATAGTAACCACCGTTTTGTAAGAAATACCCTTGACTGTTGTTGTTACCGAAAGAAGGAATAATAATACCACTTTTACGCTCTGTCGTCATAGGAAAGTAAGCAAATGGCAATCCCAAGGGTGTCGGAACATCTGCGATGTACATATTCACCAGTCCAGTAACAATCTTTTTATTTGGGACAAACTTGATTTTACGAGCTAGGAAATAATATTCTGGATTTTCTGGATTTTTGGAAGTAGTAAAGCGAGCGTTTTGCATGTAGAAAACAGAATCGTTTACTTTTTTAGTCGTTTCTGCGATGACATTGAACTCTCCTTGAGTAGTTTCAGAATTAAAAGTTAATGCCTTTTGCGAGTTTTTATTAAAAATAATGGAGTCTGGCTTTACAATATTACTGCCTTGAGAGAATACCGGTCGTTGTGTATAGCCTAAAGAATCTTTTAAGATACCATAGGCAAAAACATCTCCTGTATTATTATTGATGATGATTTTTCCGGCCTCTATGGTGATGTCGCCGTAAATAATTTTTGCCTCGTTGTATAAGGTAATGGTATTTCCTTTTCTATCAATACGTTTGTAATCCTTAGCACTAGACTCAATGCGGTATTCCAGGAAAGCTTTTGGTTTTTTAACCGAGTCGTTAACTACAGTGTCTTTTTGAACCTCAGGAATGTTAACCACCTCTTTATTCACAGGTTTCTTTTCCTCTTTATTCTGTTCAGGATTAGGTTTTTTAACCGGAATAGGTGTTCCGGTTTCTGGAAGTTCCTGTGCCGTGATGGACATTGTGCCTGTTAAAAACAGTAGGAATAAAATAATATGCTTAAAACGTAAATGCAATCTAGGTTATGCTATTTTTGTTATTAGAAATGGTCTGGTTTTTGAAACGTCAAAACTACATATAAATTTTAAGCGTTTTTTAATAATTACGCTTTCGCGAAAGCGAACTAATAAACAACACATTCACAACTTATAGTTTCTATATGAAAACGAAGATATATTTGATTATTGTACTTCTTAGCATTCCCATCATATCGTTGGCAAATATACCGATCGATTCAACAAAAGTGACCGATAAAAAGGTTTTTACCGTTGTACTCGATGCGGGACATGGTGGTAAGGATTCTGGTAAGTATGTAGCACAAACTGCCGAAAAGGATATTGCTCTGAAAGTAGTACAGCTTTTGGGTAAACAGTTGGAATCACATAAGGATATAAAAGTAGTCTACACGCGTACTACAGATAAGTTTTTGGAATTGTATCAACGAGCAGACATCGCAAATAATTCAAAAGCAGATCTATTCGTATCTGTTCATTGTAATGCGGCAGCCGCTACAGCTGCAAAAGGAAATGAAACGTGGGTATTAGGTATTCATAGAAATGCAGATAACCTAGAAGTGGTGCAACGAGAAAATTCTGTGATTTTATTAGAAGAAAATTACAAAGAGAAATATGTAGGTTTTGATCCTAATGATCCATCTAGTTTTGCGACCAACTTAATGATACAAGAAGAATACTTAGATAACAGTATTGAAATGGGTGCCAATGTACAGTCTAGATTCCAAAAGCAATTGAACCGAAAGAATCGCGGTGTAAAACAAGCTGGATTTGCCGTTTTAAGACTTTCTTATATGCCTAGCGTATTGATAGAAACTGGTTTTCTTACCAACAAAGAAGAGCGTACGTTTTTAAGAAGTAGCTCAGGTCAGAAGAAAGTAGCCAATTCTATTTATGTTGCTGTATTGGATTATCAAAAGAATAGAGATATCAATCTTTTTGAAGTAGAACAGGTAGGGACTTCTGAAGCAGCCCCCGCAGCTGCAGGAAATAATGCCGTTTATAAAGTGCAAATAAGTGCTAGTAGTAATATGTTAGAGGCAAAATCTTACAACTTCAAAAGTCTGCCAGAAATCTCTCGAGAGAAAGAAGGTGGTATTTATCGCTATTTTACAGGTAATTTTTATTCTCTTAAAGAAGTGTTAGATTTAAAAGAAAAAGCCATAGCAAAAGGATATACATCTGCATTTATAGTGGTTTATGAAAATGGAGAACGTCGCAGGTTGTGATAAATCCTAAAAAAATGTTAGCCCTTATAAATATAGCTTGTCTTATCTTTACAAGTTCAAGTACATCAGTTTTATGAAGTTTTCAAAAGAAATTAAGGTCGGTATCCTAACAGTAGGAGCGATAGCTCTGTTTATTTTTGGGTATCAGTATTTAAAGGGTCGCAATCTTTTGAGAAGCGACAGGTCGTTTTATGCCGTTTATAATAATGTAGAAGGGCTGACTTCTTCTGCACCAGTAACTATAAATGGTTTGCGAGTAGGAAATATAGATGACATCGATTTTCTTGATGGATCAGGAAGATTGTTGGTTAAATTTCACGTAGATGAATCTTTTAGTTTTTCTTCAGAAAGCGTAGCCTCTGTTTATAGCACCAGTCTGATAGGAGGGAAAGCTCTTGCCATAGTGCCTAATTATGAAAGTACAGCAAGGCAGGCAAAACCAGGAGATACCTTACAATCCAATACAGATGACGGTATTCAAGGAAAGGTGATGGAGGAGTTTATTCCGTTAAAAGATAAAATTGAGCACATGGTGGTAAGTGCAGACTCTGCTTTAGCTTCTATAAGTCAAACCTTGAGTCCTAAAACCCGACTTGCTATTACCAGCAGTCTCGACGAGGTCAACAGAACCTTAGTTTCCATAAGAACTATTTCTAATAATGCAAATCAGCTGCTTACTGATAACAGAAAACAGTTGGATAGAACCATAGGGAACTTAGACAAGACTACTAAAAACTTTGCTGCTATTTCAGATACTTTAGCTCGAGTTGAAATTGCAGGAACGGTGAAAGAACTACAAGTTGCTGTTGCAAAATTCAATATTGTATTAGATGATATAGCGTCGGGTAAGGGAAGTCTTGGGAAACTAATGACAGATGATTCCTTGTATAACAATTTAGAAAGAACCACCAGGCAAGCTGAAATGTTGATGCAGGACATCAAACTGAATCCTAAGCGATATGTGCATTTTTCTGTTTTTGGAAAAAAGCCAGGAGAATACGAAAAACCAGAAGATAGAGAACAATAATTACCTATGGAATATATACCTAATATCATATTTGTTTTACTTCTCATTGCAGGAGTAGGTTATTTTGCTAGTAACATCAAAAAGATGATACGCAATATTAAACTTGGAAAAGAAGTAGATCGCTCCGATCATAAAGGGGAACGTTTTGCCCAAATGGCACGTATTGCTTTGGGACAATCAAAAATGGTCAGACGACCTATTGCTGGTTTCCTGCACGTCGTAGTTTATGTAGGCTTTGTAATTATAAATATTGAAGTATTTGAAATCATCATTGATGGTATTACTGGGCAGCACAGAATATTTGCTCCATATTTAGGAGGTGCTTACAATGTGCTGATCGCTACATTTGAGATTCTTGCATTTCTAGTTTTAGCAACAGTTGTTATTTTTTGGTTGCGTAGAAATGTAATGAACATCAAGCGTTTTATGATGGGCGAGCTGAAAGGCTGGCCTAAAAACGATGCCAACTACATTCTTTATTTTGAAGTCGTATTAATGACTTTGTTTCTAACTATGAACGCTACAGATCTTAGCATACAACAAGGGGTGCTGGCGGGTCAGTTTACTAGTGAAGCTGCCACACATTATGTCAATGCGGGTAGTTTTCCAATAAGCGGATTTATTACTCCCTTATTTGATGGAATGAGCTTTAAGAGCTTGCTTATTTTAGAAAGAACTTGTTGGTGGTTGCACATTGTTGGAATTTTGATCTTCTTAAATTATTTATATTGGTCCAAACACCTGCATATTATGTTGGCGTTTCCTAATGTATATTTTGCAAAGTTGACTCCTCAAGGACAGTTCACTAATATGGCAGCTGTAACTAAAGAAGTAAAAATGATGATGGATCCAAATGCAGATCCATTTGCGGCTCCAGACCCTAACGAAGCAGATGAGGTTCCAGCGGCCCTTGGGGCAAATGATATTTTTGATCTAGATCAAGTACAACTGCTCAATGCATACACCTGTACAGAATGTGGTCGTTGTACGTCAGAGTGTCCGGCAAATATCACTGGTAAGAAGTTGAGCCCACGTAAAATAATGATGGATACCCGTGATCGATTAGAAGAGGTAGGGGCGGTGATCAACAAAGAAGGAGAGTGGAAAGATGATGGAAAGACCTTGTTGAATGATTATATCTCTCCCGAAGAGCTTTGGGCATGTACGACCTGTAATGCCTGTGTAGAAGCTTGTCCTATAGGTATCGATCCTTTGAGTATTATCATGGAGATGAGGAGGTATTTAGTGCTAGAAAACAGTGCTGCACCTACTGAATTAAATGCCACTATGGGTAACATTGAAAACAATGGAGCGCCATGGCCTTATAACCAGATGGATCGCCTTAATTGGGCAAACGAATAATATATGAGTGAAGAACAGTTTAAGGAAGCCCTGAATAAAGATGGAACCCTAGCAAGTCCAGTACTTCCAGCAGGAGTAAAAAACTATTTAATAGATATCGATGGAACCATCACGGAAGATGTGCCTAACGAAGAGCCGGAGAGGATGGCTACTTGCGCACCCTTTCCAGATGCGCTAGTAACGCTCAATGAATGGTATGATGAAGGACATGTTATTTGTTTCTTTACTTCCAGAACTGAGGAGCACCGTCAGGTAACAGAAGACTGGTTGAATAAACACGGTTTTAAATTTCACAGCCTGTTAATGGGCAAACCTAGAGGTGGAAATTACCACTGGATTGACAACCACATGGTAAGAGCAACTCGTTATACAGGTGAGTTTACTCACTTGGTAGAAAAAGAAGTGAAGATAGAGGTTTTTAAAAACCACAAGTAATTGGTCAGTGAGCTGTGATGGGTATCTAAAGCACTTGAGATAGCTTAGCAGAACAGCTTAATAACCGATAGTATAAGTAAATATCAATTCTGAATTCAATATTTTTGAATTCTCAATATAAATATATGAGTAACAAATTAGTAGTACCTACAGCGGCAGAATTTATTGCACAAGGAAAACAACCCGAAGTTTTGTTTTGGGTGGGATGTAGCGGTAGTTTTGACGACAGAGCAAAGAAAATCACCAAAGCTTTTGTAAAGCTTTTGAATAAAGCTGGAGTAGAATTTGCAGTTTTAGGAGCAGAAGAAAGCTGTTCTGGAGATCCTGCAAAAAGAGCAGGGAATGAATTTCTTTTCCAGATGCAAGCCATGATGAACATAGAAGTGCTGAACGGATATGAGATCAAAAAAATCGTTACTGCTTGTCCTCATTGTTTCAATACGCTTAAAAATGAGTATCCAGAATTAGGTGGAAACTATGAAGTGATTCATCATACATCATTTCTTAAAGATTTGATTTCTAATGGTAGACTGACCATTGAAGGAGGGAAATTTAAAGGAAAGAAAATCACTTATCATGATCCTTGTTATTTAGGACGTGCTAATGATATTTATGAGGCTCCAAGGGAGCTGATAGAAAAGCTAGATGCAGCATTGATCGAAATGAAACGCAGCCGCCGTAATGGTTTGTGTTGTGGAGCTGGTGGGGCACAAATGTTTAAAGATGCAGAGCCAGGAGACAAAGAAATTAATGTCGAGCGCACGGATGAGGCCATCGATACAGGAGCTGAAATTATCGCCGCTGGATGTCCATTCTGTAATACCATGATGACAGATGGTGTAAAAGCAGCCGAAAAAGAAGGAAAAGTAGAAGTGATGGATATCGCAGAATTAATAGCAAGCGCAAACGATTTATAATGAAGAATTTATTTATAACAGTAGTAGTATTTTTTACAGCAGCAGCGGTAAACGCACAACAGTTTAATGAAGAAGCTGTTCAAGAGTTAGCAGACAAAGTTTGTGAATGTTTACAAACTAAAGGAGAAATTGATACCAAAGAAAAGGCAGAGATGGAATTGGGAACTTGTATGCTTCAAGCTTATTCTAAAAGTCAAAAGTATTTTGACGAAAAAGGGATCAATTTTCTCGACGCAAACAATGCTGAGAAATTAGGGGAACAAGTAGGTGTTAAACTCGCAGGGTCTTGCCCAGGGGCGATACCTCTTTTCATGCTGTTTGCTGATGATATGAAGGATATGGAAATGGAAGAGGAGAATCTTGTTATTACGGGTAAAATTGTAAAAGTAGAAGATGATAAATTCAAATCTTTTGAAATTAAAGAGGAAGATGGCCGCAAGCGTAAAGTATTATGGCTTACCTATGTAGGTAATGATGAGTTGCTAGAAGATGCCGTTAAAGGAAAGACGACTTATACTTTTACCGCAATGGAATTGGATATTTATGATCCACGTATAGGTGAATACCGCAACATGTTGGTGCTTGATCGAGTAGATATTAAACAAGACTAATTGAAAGAAAAACTAGACTATAAAAGTATTGTGTTATCGGGTTCTTTTGGAGGGCTGGTGTACGCGATTATCATGTCTATTTTCTATCAGTTTACAGGAGATGAAGGATTTAGTATCATCAAGTTTGCCGTTGACTTCTTAATGTTTGGGCTTTTGGTAGCCGGAATTATATGGTGGTCGATGCGTAAAGAAAATAAGGATAAGGACAAGGGGAAATGAGTTTATTTGATTTTAAAAAAGCCCCTGTTAAAATGAGACTGGTTTATGCTTTTATAAGCTCCACCGTAACGACTTTTCTTTGTTATATTCTTTTTACATTCTTTGATACGGCAGACTTTGGTTTGGGCTATTACCTGTTCTTCTTAGCCTTTATGTTTATATTCGGTTTTTTTAGTGCTGGCTATATAGTTAAGAACACGAAGGGTAAATAACTTTAATACATAAATAGAATCGTGTCATTCTTTAAAAACTTGTTTGATTTTAAAAGATCAGCCTTAAAACTAGAATAATTACAGGTCTAGTGATGGGTGTTTTAAATACTATTTTTGTTTATTTAATCGACCTTGTTTTTGATTTGTCCGAATTAGGAATTGATTATTATGGTTTTTACTTGATGTGGATGAGCATTTTCGGTTTTTTCTTTTCAGGGATACTGATAAAAAAGGATTTTAATTAATGCACAAAAATTAAAAAAAACTATTGTTTAAATCATACGAATCAGCTCAATTCACTCATTCACTTATTATAATAGGTAGTGGTATTTAAAAGTGTTTTTTAGTAAGCTACAAGAATGATTAAAAGAAACTTTCAGTATTAATAAAATTTATATTCAATCTCACATGCTTTAATTTCTTGATGTCAATGGCGTTAAGAAGTAAAGTCACAAAACAAATAAATTATGCATGCAAATTTTAAAGACCTTCCAGACGATGCCAGAGTATGGATTTACCAAGCAAACAGACCTTTTACTAATGATGAGCTTAACGAGTTAAAACCACAAATGGATAATTTCTTACAGCAATGGACTGCTCACGGCAAAGATCTTTTTTCTGGTGTTGAATATCCTTATAATCGGTTTATTGTCATAGGTTTAGATCAGTCTAAAGCTGGAGCAACAGGTTGTTCCATAGATTCTTGTGTACGTTTTATACAGTCTATAGAGAAAGCATTTCGCATCGATTTGATGGATAAAATGAACGTGACCTTTAAAAACGGTCAGTATGTAGCTCATAAAGAACTCTCCGACTTTAAAAAAATGGCCAAAGCAAAATCAGTTTCTCCCAACACTATCGTTTTCAATAACTTGGTAGAAACCGTAGGAGAGTATAAAGAACATTGGGAGGTGCCTGCAAATGAAAGCTGGCATTCTAGGTTTTTCTAGTATTCTTAATTTGTAAAATAATTCACCAACCAGCTTCAACTCAAGCTGGTTTTTCCTTTTCTTAACTTATGTAATAATTGTTACACGTTTACGTTTTCTGTTTGTTTAACTTTACACAATAATTAATAATTCAGAAGATGAACAAGGTGTTTTTAATTTTATCCATAGTTTTCCTAAGTGGTTTCACCGCAAACGCGCAGGAATGGCAGTTGGATTTTGACAAAGCTAAAACAATTGCATCACAAGAAAACAAGACTATTGTATTGGTGTTTCAGGGATCTGACTGGTGTGCGCCATGTATCAAACTAGATAAAGAGGTATGGAGTACGGAGGTGTTTAAGAAGCATGCTTTAAAGAATTACGTAATGCTTCAAGCAGATTTTCCTAGAAAAAGAAAAAATGGACTTACCAAAAAACAAGTAGCCTCTAACGCTATGCTGGCAGATCAATACAATCCGCAGGGGATTTTTCCTTTTGTAGTGGTGATGGATGCGACCGGAAAAGTTTTAGGTAAGGAAACTTATAAGAAAGTAGGACCTCAAGGCTTTATAAAAATAATTGATGGGTTTAAAGGCTAAGTTTTTGGCTTTTTTAAGCCTGTTTGTTTTAGCAATAGGCAGTACAGCTGCTCAAGGAACTTATAAGCGCACCTTGAAATTGATGGGCAGTAGATTTGATATCACTGTGGTTGCCGATAATAAGGCCGAAGGCGACACCTATATCAACCTCGCCGTTGAAGAAATTTCTAGAATAGAACAACTGATCTCTTCTTGGAACCCTAAGTCTCAAACATCGGCAATAAATCAAAATGCTGGAATCGCTCCTGTACAAGTAGATCAAGAACTTTTTGATCTTATCAAAAGAGCAAAAGGAATCTCTCGACTTACAGATGGAGCCTTTGATATATCTTATGCTTCCATGGATAAGATATGGCAGTATGATGGCAGTATGACACAAATGCCATCAGAAGAAGAAATTCAAAATTCAGTCATTAAAGTGGGGTATCAAAACGTCCTTTTAAATGATAAAGATGTAACGGTCTTTTTAAAATTAGAGGGAATGAAAATTGGTTTTGGAGCTATAGGCAAAGGATATGCTGCTGACAAGGCCAAAGAGCTGTTACAAGCAAAAGGTGTTACCGCTGGTATCATCAATGCCTCTGGCGACATGAACACTTGGGGGAAACAAATTAATGGTGAGGAATGGAAGGTGGCAATTACCAATCCGTTGGATAAAAATAAAACCTTTGCTGTACTTCCTATCTCCAATGGAGCCGTAGTGACTTCGGGAAACTATGAGAAGTTTGTCAACTTCAACGGGAAGCGATATTCTCATATTATTGATCCGCGTAATGGGTACCCTTCTACGGGAATTATTAGTGTAACCGTTTTTGCTCCTAAAGCTGAGTTGGCTGATGCTCTCGCTACATCTGTATTTGTAATGGGAAAAGAAGTAGGCCTTAATAGAATCAATCAACTGCCCAAAATAGAATGCATCATTATCGATGATAAGGGCAACATATTTACTTCAAAAAACATTAAAATAGACAAGTTATGATTAAAAAGACTTTATTCATTATAGGAATACTATTCAGCTTGTCCAGTTGTGTGGTGGTCAAGGAATACGAAAAAGTCAACCTCAATGATCCAGATATGGTTTTAGGTGATAAAAAAGCAGATCGGAATATAGCAACAGCTCATTCCTATAGAGAAGCTGCAGTAGGAGCAAACGGAGGTAAAACAGGAGGCGGCTGCGGCTGTAATTAATTTGAGAAATACAACAAACAGAAGCTTTTTATTATTTTTAATTGTAGGGATTTTAAACATGTCAATGCTGATTGCACAAGAGCAAGATGCTGAGAAGGTTTATAAAAAAAGAGTATTAGAAACTACTGAGGTAGATTTTATAAGCAGTTATTATACACAAGACGGTGATAATGCTGCGGTAAGTGGTGGTATAGGAACAGAAGAGCTTACCGATGTTACAGCGACCTTTATTGTGTCCATTCCTCTTAATGATGATGATGTGTTGACTATAGACGCAGGAGTAAGTGCTTATACGTCAGCCTCTTCTAGTAATGTAGGTCCATTTGACGATGGTCCTGCCAGCCCATTTCAAGCTTCTTCAGGAGCTTCCAGTAGCGATTTATGGTCTAATATTACTGGTAATTATGCGCACAGCTCAGATGACCGAAATGAAATCTGGAGTGCTAAAGCATCTGTATCCTCCGAGTACGATTATTTTTCGTTGGGTCTGGGTGGTAGTTATACCAGATTGTTCAATGAAAAAAATACAGAGGTAAGTGTGAACGCTAATCTGTTTCTCGATACTTGGAAAACCATTTATCCTACAGAGTTAAGGCCCTTTGGAGCTAATGGTAATGGACTGAGCGATGCACTGTTTAATAGAAATACCATTACTGGAAATACCAATTACAATCCTAATTTCACAGAGTTCACTGATAAAGGACGTAATTCCTATTCTATAGGCTTAGGTTTTTCTCAGATCTTACATAAAAATGTACAAGGATCACTTTCACTAGATGTGATCCAGCAACAAGGCTTATTGTCCACACCTTTTCAAAGAGTCTATTTTAGCGATGTACCAGATTCTTTTATTGACGATTTCCAGTTGGCTGATGATATAGAAAGACTTCCAGACGCGAGAACTAAAATTGCTTTAGGAGGGCGTTTGAATTGGTACCTATCAGAGCGCTTTGTATTGCGTACTTCTTACCGTTATTACTTTGACGATTGGGGTATCAATTCACATACAGCTACAGTGGAATTGCCTATCAAGCTGTCAGATAAATTTACTATTTACCCATCGTATCGTTACTACAATCAGACGGCTGCAGATTATTTTGCTCCCTATGAAGCACATCTTTCTACCGATGAGTTTTATACGTCAGACTATGACCTCTCTGAATATGCTGCTAACCAATACGGATTTGGTATTTCTTATACTGATATTTTTGCCAAAGTCCATGTCTCAACATTTGGTTTAAAAAGCATAGATTTAAAATTCTACCAATACGATCGAGATACGACCTTTAGTTTCAGCATGGTTAGTGCTGGATTTAAGTTCGTGATGGATTGATCGCAACGGTTGATAAAACAGTTCAAAACCAGCTTACTTTTAGGCTGGTTTTTTTGTGTCAACCCTCGGTTTTTCGGTATCTTTCGATGAAGATCAAGGAAACCTAAATAGGGTACATATTTCTGTTTCGTCAAAAGAAGCTAGCATTCATTTGACATGGGAATGATTCTTGATTTCTAATAGAAAATGCTGGAAATATTATATGAAATTTAAATATGCTTCATGGCTTTTGTTAGTACTCGCTTTCGCGAAAGCATACACATCACAAGCACAATTAAC
>Ga0307934_1000098_pt1 | contig 67872 bp, 67 predicted proteins | sample OrgLakmetageno90_FD_201838 | JGI IMG/M metagenome (GOLD analysis project Ga0307934, IMG submission 201838) | Saline water microbial communities from Organic Lake, Antarctica - #90 | ecosystem: Environmental > Aquatic > Non-marine Saline and Alkaline > Saline | place: Antarctica: Organic Lake...
TCGTTGTCAAAGTCGCCTGAATTGCTGTGCGCAACGCCAATGCCTGATTTTAGGTAAATATTGGCTTGGCTGTCTTTTTTGTTCCAGCGTTTCAGCAGGTTATTCATCTGAATGGCATTCAAGGTGAAGTCTTTTTCACGCCAATATTCAAATTTATAACCGAGCGAGGTTTTTGCGGTGGGGGAATAATGCAGATGGGCGGTGTTTTTATCACCATCATTCATCAACATAAGCGTCACGCCGCCCGGATAAGATACCGGCCTTGCATGAGCGGAAGGGATGAATAATCCCATTCCAAGAAGTGCCCATAAGAATATGGGTATATGCATAGATTTCATAATAATATCCTGATATATCAGTAATATAACCGCGCGTAACGCACGGCAAATGAGCCTTAAATGGCTTTATTTATCATCAGGGGTTGTATTTTGGAGGACGCCGCAGCGGGGTGATTTCAAGAGATGCTATATCACCAACCTTATCAAATAAGGGCTTTGCGCCGCTTATTGGCGGATGAAGTGCAATTTCGCTGTTGAGTAAAGGTGTTTGGCTGAGTGAGACATGAAGACACAAGCAAAGGCCATCACAGTGCTTTGACGTTACGGGCGCTTCCTTCTGTTTTGCGGCCGCTTCGTCATGGCAAGGCATCTCAGCCATATCCATCGACTGGGTGCTCATCGAAGCGCCCGCATCCATATTCACAACAACCGCCCCCCACGCCGATACGGTCAACGTATTGGCAAGGAACATGATCATTACAAATTTAAGGATAAAGTGTTTCATCTCTCTCATAATAACTGAATTCGAGATTGCTGTCATATAAGTTACAAGAAAGGTGAATTTTTTTGAAAGAATGGCTCCCCGAGCAGGATTCGAACCTGCGACCGATCGATTAACAGTCGATTGCTCTACCGCTGAGCTATCGAGGAATACAGCGAAATATATGCCGTTTTTCGTTTGTGATGTCAAACACAAATTACGATAAGTTCGAATGTGTTGTGTATGACGTCTGCTTGATTAGTGTTTTTATGGCATTGATGGGCCGCGCAACAGGGGCTGCAAAGCAGCGCGATCTTGTTCGGCGTCGTCATCATCTTGTGTTTCTTGCAAAATAGGTTCGATTGTTGTTACCGGGTTGCCGTTGATAGTTATTTCCTGCGCGCCGTCCATGCGGTGCTGGGCGCAGAGGCGGTCAGCATCCATATAGCGGTTTAATTGCGGCAAACCGCCCTCAACTTCAGGAGCAGTGTAATAACGAATCGTATATTCACTGATATACTCGTTATATTCAGCCACAAGATCTTGAAATTCTGGCGTTGATTGGAATCTTTCCCAATCCGCATTCGTTTGCGGCCCTGTAAAGCTTTCAGCAACCATCATTGAGAACTCAAAAGCCAACTCACTCAATGTTTCGTCTGAGATTGCACCAGCGAGGTCAGGATTGAGAGTGCAAACATATTGTGGCACAATATGGGCGCGTGTTTCGCCCGCAGGGAGCATAGCGCTGTCGATATCCGATTCATGGCGGGCATTTTCATGAAAATCATCACGAAAATCGCCATACATAACTTTAACAGTCGGGTGAATGCCGCTTCCTTGGTTGCTTAGCACTGTTGAGCCAGGAAAAAACACAGAGGTTGTGACGCGCGCCGCGCCAACAATCTCATCCGAGCGGAAGCGCGCTAAATTGCCGCTGTCTGTAATCGGCATGATTGTTTGCACAGAGCCTTTACCGTAAGATTGTCTACCGATAATCTCGACACCTTCATCCATAAGCGCGCCAGCGAGAATTTCCGAAGCGGAGGCTGAGCGTTCATCCACCAAAACCGTAATATTAAAATTAGGGAAGTTTACAGGAACCATCTCGTCATTGATGAACACATCTTCCAAATTTGCGGCATTGGGACCTGTGCCCATAATTTGTTGCTGCGCCGCGCCATCTGAGGTTTGAATGAGACGATCAATCATTGGCAGAACAGCACTTAAAAGGCCACCGCCATTGCCGCGCACATCAATCACCAGCTTTTGCAAATTCATGGCACGCTCTGAGGCGTATTCCGCCATGCCTGCGCCAATAGCCTCGACAAATTCAGGATAGGTGTTTTCGCCAAACGAAGACACTGTGACGTGCAATGTGTCACCAAGTAGAACATGCTCAACGCTAGGCACGCGGATAATTTCACGCGTGACATCAATATCAAAAGGAGCGGCGTCATCGCGCTGAATTGTGATTGTCACCTCGGTTTGCGGCTCGCCTTTCAGAAAGTCTATGGCATCGCTAAGATCCATGCCTTGAATATGGACACCGTCAATATGAGTGATGAGATCGTTTTCAAGGATGCCTGCACGGTCGCCAGGGCCGTCTTCATTTGGTTCGATAACCTTAATATAACCGTTCTCCGAAGTGATCTGAACGCCGAGTCCGCCGAATTGACCACTGGTTCTTTCGCGCATGTCTGCCATCGCGTCTGCGCCTAAGTAGCTGGAGTGAGGGTCGCGCGTGGCGCGGATCACGCCGTTGAGGGCGTAGTCAAATAATTGAGTCACTGATTGATCTGTTTGGCTTGCGATGATGTCTAGCGGCGCTTGCATATAAGCGCAGCTATCAGAATAGTGATCGAAGTTGTTGGAGGCATCTTCAATTGTATATGACATACCATTTGCAAATGTGAACGTCGCAAAGTAATTTTCCTCATCGTCGCTATCAATTGAGACAGCATCGATATAATCCGTTGTGCGAAAAACACCTCTCAACACACCCTCAAGAGCGGCTTCAGCCACTTCGCTTTGGGGTGTTTGAAGAACGCCGGATATATGGTTGGCATCAAAAGCATTCAAAACATTAACGTAAAATGCGCAGCGACTGTAAATTTCGCGCGTTAAACTAACGTCGTCTTCAGTGATTGTGATGGTTGTGTCTAAGGCATTGTTAACAATGTCGTTTGCCGCGTCATTATCATTTGCGAAGGCTGCGCCTGCAAAGCTTAAGCTTAAAGCCAATGTGGTTACAGAACCAATGCGTGAGAGGTTGTTCATAGTTTTTTCCCTGATTTTGATTTTTTATAATTAAGTGAACAGTATTTTTACAGAATACAAAGCGCAAGAAAAAAATATATTTGAAAGATTATTACAGCAATATATTTATTTGACATAATAAATATATTGCTGTAATTTAAGCGCTATGAAAAACAAAATATCATTAGAAAAAACGAAACAAGCATCGCCTTTGCTAGCGGATGCCACCTTGCAATTTGGACAATTCCTGACCAAGAGAATGGCGGATATTCATCGTTATTTTGGCTTGGATACAGGCAATAAGAAACAACGTATCAATCCTGTAGAAACAGGTCTCAAAGGTGTTTTTCAAAGAAAGAGTAAGGCTGAGCTAGGCATTGAACATAGCTATAGCGTACCAACTTTACGGATAGATGAGGGGCTTCATGAAGATAATGGCTCTCTTATTACTCATATATGGAGTGCATATTGTCGGGTTCAAGTGTGTGGCTATGAGCACAGTTACTGGGATAATAAAACTATACATATTGTTATTGCGGACAGCGATAATACTGATGATGCCCAATTTACAGCTCAGGATATTGTCGTGGATTCGCCAAATGAAGCTCTCATTGCCCAAATTGTAGCTAATTACGCAAATGGAATTAGAGCAACTGCCGCGCGTCATTCTTTACAGATACAAACCAATCTCGATAAATTCGAACATTTAGAAGAGCTGGCGCGTGCCATGTTTACAGAGCCGCTTTTAACGCCGGAGAAATTTTTTGAAGGGTATCAACGTCAGACGAAACAAAATAACGCTTATGTTCCTTTGAAAATTGGCGTGCCCGATTTAGGGGATGCAAAAGAGACATACGAAACTGATTTTCAAACGCTTCAAAACCCCTCAGGTAGCGAATTTATTAGTTTTGGAACAGATGCCAGCACGCAGGCCAGCCAAGCCGCCTCTGTGATTAATGATTGGCAGAACGAAAATCAATATCGCAGCCCTGAAACATTTCGTTTGTGGAAGTTGCTGAATCAAAAAACTGAAGATATTCGCGCCGCTAACCGCGATGAAGACATGACACCTGAAAAGCTTGCGCAGCATTATAGTGGCCTGCAGCGTGTCCTTAAACAAATTCAAACACAAATTCCAAAAGACATGGAAACGACGTTGTCTTTTATAAGCGACACCGAAAAAGCATCGCACGCTTTAAAAATTCACGCCCACATTACTGAAATGTATAAAACAGGATTTGTAGCGAGCATCAATCATCTGCAAGGTATAGGAGTGCATTCAGAAATGGAACTGAAGCGGTTTCAAGGCGACACAATCGCCGCTAAAGCCACCACATTGCGCCAATCTGCACTCGTGCGCGCACAAAAATCAGCTGAGATGGACACATCTGTCATCCCGACACAAAATATGGTCTATATGGCGCTTTCTCAAATGCAGGTGGATATTGACCAGATTGAAGAAACGCTTCAAAAATCAGCCCGCACCAGCATTATGGAGCGCATGAAAGCCCAAATGGGCAATAAAGAATTTAACATTGCCGCTTCTGGTTTCGGTATCAAGCAAGGACAGTTCGATCAGTTTATCAGCATGGATGATGAGGCGCGCTCCGGCCTTGCTCAAAAAGATATGGACAGCTTAACAAACAAAATTGGTAAATGGACGACCAGCATCGAAGGCGCAGAAAACGCAATTTTGGCAATTGAAAACCAGACAGCTGTTCCTTTGCGTATTACCTACAACCCTGCAGAAGAGCAAGGCAGCAGCGACCCAGAGAGCGAAACAGGCGTTGTGGCCTTGTCAGCCGTTCCTATCGCCTTGGCACCTCAATAAGTTAAAATATTCATGTGGGAATAATGGAGGCACGAGCCGGAGTCGAACCGGCGTACGAGGATTTGCAATCCTCTGCATGACCACTCTGCCATCGCGCCTTATAATTGTTGAATTATCACTTTCTATTCTACAAATCCAGAAAAATATTTAAATCCGCCAAGGTCTTTAACAGAATGCGGTTACATAGTAATATTATTACGAATCTATTTCTAACAATTCTCATCTGAACAAAGTTTCTCAAAAAATGAATTATATTTCCGCGCGTAAGAACATGGTCGATTGCCAGTTGGCAACCAATGGCATCCATAACGAAGCTTTGCTTGATCTGGCACAGATCATTCCGCGTGAAGATTTTTTGCCGGCCTCGCTCGCGCCTGTGGCTTATATTGATGAGGATGTCATTGTTGATGGCTATTTATATTTAATGGAACCAGCGGTAACCATGCAAATGATTCAAGCTTTAACACCTAAGTTGTCGGACTTATGTTTAGTAATTGGTGATTACGGCGGCTATGTTACCGCCATTTTATCGGCGCTGACGGCTAGTGTGTCTTACCTAGATGATGATGGACAATATTATGATGCTGCTGTTGCCGTTTGGAACAAAATGAGCTTTTGTAATGTCCATAAGGTCGAGAGCGATATATTTGGATCTAAGAAAGATGCCAATCAATATGACGTGATTTTCATCCAAGGCTCTGTCAGAGACGTATCCAAAGATGTTGTCGATAAATTATCCCCTCATGGGCGTATTGTCTGTGTCGTGCGCCAAGATACGAGCGCGCCCGGAAGAATTATGATTTACAGCAAAAGTGGGGAGGGACGTTTATCAAAGTCAGCTTTGCAAACAGCCAACACGCCTTTTCACAATTTGTTCGAACAGGACGCAGCTCAAGAGTTTAACTTTTAGATCGGATATCAGATGCACACGGTAAAAATGAGTATAATGCGAAAAACACTGATGATGACGATGTCTTCAGCGTGTCTTTTGATATTTTTGATTGGGGAGGTGCAGGCGCAAGAAAATATGCTTGCTATGCCTTTGCAGCCCCAAGCGGCGCAGGCCACCGTAACGCCGCCGCCATTAACACGTTTGGAGACTGTTCTTTCAAATGTTTATGAAAGCAACCCTACATTAAGAGCCGCGCGCGCTGAATTGATGGCTGTGCATGAAAATTTGCCGCAAGCATTAGGCGGCTGGAAGCCATCGCTTAACCTTGAATCCGACATTACAAATTCATCAATCGAAAACGACAATCAGCCTGCCATTGACGGCACGTCCAAATCATTAGGCGTTTCTTTAAACCAGCCTTTATATAGAGGCGGACGCACTATGGCATCCATTGAGGCCGCTCGTAGCTTTATTTTAGGTCAGCGTAAAAGCCTGCGCAATATTGAGCAAATTGTGCTTTTGGACACAGTGGCAGCTTATATGAGCGTTGTTCGTGATCGGGCTTTGCTGGATTTGAACAATAATAACAATATTGTAATTTCGCGGCAGCGCGATGCAACAAGAAGCCGTTTTGAGCTGGGCGAAACAACACGAACAGACGTGTCCCAAGCCGAAGCACGCCTTTCACGCGCCAATGCCGATATCGCAATCGCTTCCAGTAACTTGCAAGCCAGCCAAGCCGCTTATAAAAGACTGACTGGAAATACGGCGGGTAAGTTAGGCAACCCAGATGTCAATTTCCCGTTTCCGCAAACGCAAGACGAAGCGCGCGAAGTGGCTTTGGCAAATAATCCACAAATTTTGGCGGCGCGTGCGTTCCACAAAGCCTCTACTTATGACACAGACAATGTATTCGGCGAGTTATTGCCGGACGTCTCTTTAACAGGCTCACTCTCAAGAACATATGATCCACAGCTCGGAAACATTGATGAGCGTGACCAGAGCTTGTTCGGCATTCGCGCTTCCGTGCCGCTCTATCAATCCGGCACGATCCGCTCGCGTATTCGTCAGGCAAAACATATCAGCAACCAGCGTTATATCTTGATTAGAGAAGCCGAAAACGAGGTTGAAGAAACAGTTCAGGCCGCTTGGGATGCTTTAACGGCGAGTCGCGCAGAAATTGAAGCGCGTAAAGTTCAGGTAGAAGCTTCAGAGATCGCAAGACGCGGTGTTGAGCAAGAAAATGAATTAGGCTCACGAACCGTTCTTGATCTTTTAGACGCTGAACAAGAGCTTTTGGACGCGCGCGCCTCGCTTGTAACGGCAATGCGCAATGAAGTTGTCGCAGAGTTTACCTTGGCCAGCGCGCTTGGCTTTTTAGGGCCACAAATGTTGCCTCTTAAGGATTACACCCCTGTTTATAACCAGCATCTTGGTGAGATACAGTGGCAAATTTTTGGAATCAATGTGGATAGTGTTCGTTAAAAATGCATTTCGCCCTTTGACAAGCTTTTATCTATGGTAGACACTTACGTATTAACCCATTCGATTCACAAGTTTTTTCGATATTATGAATGCAGAAAATGAAGATCAGGAACCATCGATTGAAGAAATTCTAGCGTCAATTCGCCAGATAATTTCGGATGATGATGAGGAAGACGATGCCCCGGCAAAAGAGCCGGAGGCTGAAGCTGCGCCTGAGCCCAAAGAAAAAGCTCAACCAGAGCCAAAGCAAGAACCTGAATCTGCGCCTAAACCTGCCAAAGAAGATGTTCTTAATTTAACGGACAAAGTTGAAGACGAAGAAGAACCTTTTGAGGAAGAAGAAGACAGCTCTTATGAAGTTGATCTTCAAGATTCTTCTGAAGATGATGAAGAGAGCGATGATATTTTCACCTCCACCGCCGAATCTGCCGCGCTTGATGGGTTTGCCAAACTAGCCAGCACAGCCGCGCTTGATCGCAAAGGAACAGGCGCAACAACAATCGAAGACATCGTTCGTGAAATGATGAGACCGATGTTGCGTGAATGGCTTGATATTCACTTGCCACCATTAATTGAAAAAGTAGTTCAAAAAGAACTCAAACGTGTCGCTGACAGGGCTTCTAAAAAGAATTAACCCTCTATCCTACCCTTGACATAATTATTTTGTTTCTGCATATTCGCCCTAGATTTACAAAATAGGGAAAATAGACATGACAAATCCAGACAGCAATCCACAACCAGAATCACAAGCAGCAGCTCCAGAATCAAAAGAGCCACGCCAAGCGCCTCGCAAAGACGCACTAATGCAGCAAGCCGACCCTTTGAATGAGGAGAGCGGCGTTGGTATCACGGGCTTTGCGCACGCCGCTATTGCTGTCGGGTCTTTGACTGCGGCCTTTGCCATGGCTGCAGGCGCGCCCATTGCTGCCATTGGCTTGGGTATTCTTGGCACTGCTTTTGCTGTCAACACGCTCGGCTCAACCTGGTTTGTGCAAACGCAAAATTATTCAACTGTCACAGAATTTTTTGGCCAGAAAAAAGGCAATATATCAGGCGGCGGTATTAAGTTCAAACAGCCATGGCCATGGCGCTCGGTTAAGAAAACATTGCCGACTTTTACCCAAATGGAAGAAGATGTTATTCGCGATATCCAAACCAAAGATGGCGCGTTTATTCATGATCTTGAATATGATGTCTTCTATGAGATTGTGGATGCGGGTACAAACGCCTATGCCGATGTTAACGCGATCAAGCAAATGAAATCGCGCGTTGCCGGTGTTCTTCGCGCTTGTGTTGGTTCAAGCTACGCAATTTTGCGTGATGCTGAAAATCAGGTTGAGATTGCCGATGATCCCAATGTTTATGATTTGAACAGTGATAAGGACGAAATTCAGGCCTATGTCATTCAGTCTTTAAATGATGAAATGATTTTGAAATATGGTGTAAAGCTCGTTCAAATCGCGATTAAAGAGCCAAAACTCGATGATCGTTTTATCGAAGCCACAGCCGAGAAGATGGTTGCTATTCAAGCTGGTCTTGCACGTAAAGTTTCGCTCAAGCTAGAGGGTGAAGGTTTGGCGGCGCAGCGCGATGAAGTGATTATCGGCTCTGCCACAGCAGCGCGTAAAATGGTGACGGATGGCGTTTTTGATACAATGGATGAAGCGATTGCGTTTGTCACAGAAATGAATGGGCGTGAAACAATCCGTGAGGCTGCGCGCAGCGGCGCGGTCATTATTACAGATGGTCAAAATCAAGTGAGTAATTTTGGCTTGAGCCAGTTGATGACAGCGCAAGCCGCGCTTATGGCAAATGATCAAAATGCTAGTAAGGCACCAAAGCCAGCGCCGCGTAAAGCGCCGGATCAAGACACAGGAACGCCGCCCGCGCCATCTCCGGAAGGCTAATCTAAGCTCTCTATAAAACAGACATAACGAAAGGCGGCATGAGCCGCCTTTTTTCTATGGCAAGCCCGTTGTCATTAAGGCTATAACTATGGCATAAACAATGCTGTACACGACGAAAACCAAGGAAAAATTATGCTGGATAAGACATTCGTTCCCGAAGATATTGAACAGAAACAATATCAGGAGTGGGAAAAACGCAATTTGTTCAAAGCCGACCCGCAAAGCAATAAAGCGCCGTTTTGCGTTATGATGCCGCCGCCCAACGTGACGGGTAGTTTGCATATGGGGCATGCGCTGAATATGACATTGCAAGATGTTTTAACCCGCTATAACCGCATGAATAATAAAGATGCTCTGTGGCAGCCTGGTACAGACCATGCGGGCATTGCCACGCAAATGGTGGTTGAGCGTAAGCTTGAAGGCGAAGGTAAATCGCGCCGTGATCTGGGGCGTGAGGAGTTTTTGAAAGAGGTCTGGAGCTGGAAAGAAGAATCCGGCGGCACCATCCTCAACCAGCTCAAACGCCTTGGCACCACGCCTGATTGGGAGCGCGAGCGCTTTACAATGGATGAGGGGCTTTCCAAAGCCGTCCGCAAAGTCTTTGTTCAGCTTCACAAAGAAGGGCTGATCTATCGCGATAAACGCCTTGTGAACTGGGATCCGAAACTGCACACAGCCGTTTCAGACCTTGAAGTGGAGCAAAAAGAACAAAAAGGCCATATGTGGCACATTCGCTACCCGATCGAAGGGGAGCATGAACGCTTCATTACCGTCGCAACGACCCGCCCTGAAACCATGCTGGGTGACACGGCAGTGGCGGTTCACCCTGATGATGAGCGTTATAAAGATTTGGTGGGAAAATTTGTGTCCCTTCCGATTGTTGATCGTTTAATCCCGATTATCGCCGATGAATATTCCAACCCTGAAAAGGGAAGCGGTGCGGTAAAAATCACGCCTGCCCATGATTTTAACGATTTTGAAGTCGGCAAACGTCATGATTTGACGATGATCAATATTTTTGATGAAAGCGCGTGCATCAATGAAAACGCGCCGCAGGCTTATCAAGGGCTTGATCGTTACGATGCCCGCAAGAAAGTGTTGCAAGAGCTTGAAGAGATGGATTTGCTCGCCGAGATTGAAAATATCAAACACACAGTTCCTTATGATGAGAAAACAAAATCAACGGTCATCGAACCTTTCCTGACCGACCAATGGTATGTTGACGCCGAGACGCTCGCAAAGCCCGCCATTGAAGCTGTGCGCTCTGGCAAAGTCAAAATTGTGCCGCAGCAATATGAGAATATGTATTACGCATGGATGGAAAACATTCAGCCATGGTGTATCTCGCGCCAATTATGGTGGGGACACCGCATTCCGGCATGGTATGGGCCAGAAGGCACGATTTATGTCGCCGAAACCGAAGAAGAGGCAAAAGCACAAGCGCTAGAGGCGTGGGGCGAAGACGTTATTTTGGTGCAAGACGAAGATGTACTGGATACGTGGTTCTCATCAGGCCTATGGCCGTTTTCAACACTTGGTTGGCCTGATAAAACGCCAGAGCTTGAAAAATATTATCCGGGTGATGTTCTCATTACGGGCTTTGATATTATTTTCTTCTGGGTAGCACGTATGATGATGATGGGAATTCATTTCATGGATGAGCCGCCCTTTAAAACCGTTTATATGCATGCTTTGGTGCGTGATTCCAAAGGTCAGAAAATGTCCAAAACCAAGGGCAACGTGATTGACCCGCTGGATTTGATCGCAAAATACGGCACAGACGCGCTCCGCTTCACACTGGCCGCTATGGCGGCGCAGGGGCGGGATATTCGTTTGTCGGAAGATCGCGTGGAAGGCTATCGTAATTTTACCACCAAACTATGGAACGCTTCGCGCTATTGCGAAATGAATGGCTGCATCCCTGATGCCTCATTTGACCCTCAGACGATCTCATATACCCCTAATAAATGGATTGTCAGCGAACTCATCGCCACCAAACAAAAGCTTGAATCAGCGCTTGAAGAATATCGCTTTAATGAAGCCGCAAACGTGATTTACCAATTCACGTGGGGAACATTTTGTGACTGGTATCTTGAAATCACCAAGCCCGTGCTGGCTGGCGAGGGCGAAAACGCCGAAGAAGTGCGCAAAACAACAGGCTGGGTGCTAAGCCAAATTTTATACATGCTCAACCCGTTTATGCCCTTTGTCACTGAAGAGCTACACCGCTTGCTGGCGGCCTCATCGGATTCAGATTTGTTAATTACGGCGCAGTGGCCTGATTATGACAGCTTGAAATCGGATCAAGATTCCGTGTCTGAAATTAACTGGCTGACACGCTTTATTAGTGAAATCCGAAGCGTGCGGGCGGATATGAACGTGCCGGGCGGCGCGAAGATCAGGTTGCTCGTCAAAGATTCTTCAAGTGCCACAAAACAGCGTCTATCGCTGTATGAGGACATAATTTGCAAGATGGCACGTTTGGAAACGATTGAACAGTTAAACGATGAAGCCCCCAAGGGCGCTATTCAAACCGTTGTTGACGAAGCGATCCTAATTTTGCCGATTGCCGATATTATCGATCTTGATAAAGAGCGCGCGCGCCTCGAAAAAGAGATTGGCAAGATGCAAGAGGAGATCAAAAAAATTGAACGCCAACTCGGCAACGAAAAATTCGTCGCCAACGCCCCCGCAGAAATCGTAGAAGAACAAAAAACCCGCAAAACCGATTTCCTAAACACAATCGAAAAACTATCAACCGCGCTTCAGCAGTTAGAGGCGGCTTGAGTAGAGCGTATTATCAAAATAAAATTTCAGAATTTCTGATTACTTCGCGTAATCAGATTTTGGGAGAGATGGCTAAAAATCATAATTTTGCGCTAGATATTGCGCAGAAAAACGCATGGTTTGAGCAGATTAATAATTTACAAAGTCAATTAAGCGTCTTTGCTGGCGGTGAGATATTTCTTGAGTTCTCTATTCCTAGGATGGGGAAACGCGTTGATGTTGTCTTGTTAATTGATGATGTTGTATATGTTCTTGAATATAAAACAGGCGCCCACAATTATGACCGGAATGCTATTGACCAGGTCCTTGATTATGCGCTTGATCTCAAAAACTTTCATGAAGGTAGCTATCACAAATATATAGTACCTATACTTATTTCAACAAAAGCGATTGATGAAAAAAGCGATATTCGCTTGTTTGATGATAAAGTAGCGGCACCACTTCTATCTAATGGAAGCAATCTTAAAGAGATGATTCAAAATGTTCAAAATGATCTTAATCATGTCCATTTATCTTTTGAAATAGAGAATTTGCAAGAAAATAAACTTAATAGTCTATCTATGGTCTCGTGGTCTGAAACTGGATATAGGCCGACGCCAACAATAATAGAAGCGGCCCAAGCTTTATACAAAGGCCATTCGGTTGAAGAAATATCACGATCAGATGCAGGTGCAGAGAATTTAACGCACACATCTAAATGTATCGAAAATATAATAGCGCACTCTAGAAAGAATTTGCGTAAATCCATCTGCTTTGTGACCGGTGTTCCCGGTGCTGGGAAGACTCTTGCCGGGCTTAATATTTCAACGCGCGAAGTGGATGAAGAAACAAAGGAACATGCTGTATTTTTATCGGGCAACGGCCCCCTCGTTGCTGTTTTAAAAGAGGCTTTGGCGCGTGATGAGGTTGAGCGATCAAAGCAAACTTCTATTCCTATTAGTAAGAAGGATGCATTAAGAAAAGTTAGCAAGTTTATTCAAAACATACATCATTTCCGTGATGAGGGTATAAAGTCAAATGATGCGCCATTTGAGCACGTTGTTGTTTTTGATGAGGCTCAAAGAGCATGGAATCAAGCGCAAGCGCAAAAATTTATGGAGAGCAAAAAGGGCGTCGCAAATTTTAAGATGTCTGAGCCAGAGTTTTTAATTGAGGTTATGGATCGTAAAGAAGATTGGTGCACAATTATTTGTCTGATTGGTGGCGGGCAGGAAATAAATACTGGTGAGGCAGGTCTTGTTGAATGGTTTGCAGCTATTAATAAGCGTTTCCAACATTGGGATGTCTATCATTCTAATCAATTAAAAAATACAAATTATAACTGGGGCGAGGACCTTGCCTCTAAAATGAGTGGTTTAAACTTAACCGAAGAGCGGGCCTTACATTTGTCGGTTTCAATTCGTTCGTATCGAGCGGAAAGTCTCTCTGATTTTGTAGAAGCTGTTATTGATGGCGATTCTGCAAAAGCAAAAAAAATATATGAAAAGATAGATCAGTATCATCTTGCTATAACGCGCGACATTAAGCAGGCTCGATTGTGGTTAAATAGGCGTGCTCGAGGAACCGAGCGACATGGCCTTATTGCTTCATCAGGCGCCATTCGGCTTAAACCGGAAGGTATCATGGTGAAAACGCGCTTGGACCCTGTTATGTGGTTTTTAAATGGTAAGCAAGATGTACGATCTTCTTATTATCTTGAAGATGTTGCAACTGAGTTTGATATTCAAGGTTTAGAGCTAGATTGGACGGGAGTGTGCTGGGATGCAGATTTTCGGCGCGAAAAGGATGCTTGGAACCCTTATTGTTTCAAGGGAACGAAGTGGCAAAATATTAATGACGAATATAGGCGCGTCTATCTTGCAAATTCATACCGCGTTTTATTAACGAGAGCGCGACAAGGAATAGTTATTTTTGTTCCGCAGGGTGATATTTCTGATTATACGAGACCGCCTGAGTTTTATAATGAGACTTTCGATTTTTTAAAAAAGTGCGGCATGAAAGAGATAAGCTAAGCTAAGCTGCTGTACTATTTTATGTGGCTTTGGTTGCAAATAAAAAACGCCCTGACAAGAGGGCGTTTTTTGTGATCTGTGGCTTTTAGAAAGCTTATTAGCCTTCTTCGCCACCGAATAGGTTGCCGTAGCGGTTTTCGAATTTGGATAGTTGTCCTTTTTCGATCACGCGCGATACGCCGCCTTGCCAAGCAGGGTGGCTTAATGAGTCAACGTCAAGGCGCATTGTATCGCCTTCTTTGCCCCATGTGCTGCGTGTTTTATATTCTGAACCATCTGTCATGACGACAGTAATTTCGTGATAATCCGGGTGTGTTTCGGTTTTCATCGTTAATCTCCTTATAATCAAGGCGCATTTTTAGCGCTAAAGCATGGTGATTGCAAGTATTTTCTCATAAGCTATGGTACAAAATCAGTATTTTTAGATATTAAGGGAAGGTAGCGCGATCATGACATGGTGGCATCCGCAAAATTTTGAAGATAAAAAGCCTTTTTTGATGAAGCGCCAAGCGGTTATCAAGGCCATCCGCCGCTTTTTTGACGCGCAGGATTTTTACGAGGTTGAAACGCCTATTTTGCAGATATGCCCTGTGATTGACGCGCATATTCACGGCTTTAAAACCATGTTGCGCGGCGTTGATTTGAAAGACAAGCAAACGCTCTATCTGCAAACCAGCCCAGAGTTTGATATGAAAAAGCTGATGGTGGCGGGGGTGGCGCGGCAATATCAGATTGCGCGCGTGTTTCGTAATGGTGAAGAATCAAAGCGCCATAGCCCTGAATTTACAATGCTGGAATGGTATCGCACGGATGCGGATTACAACGATATTATGGATGATTGCGAAGGCTTGCTGAAGGCTTGTGCGAGGGCTGCAGACATTCCGTATTTTATGCATGGTGATATGCAATGTGATCCCTTCAAGCCATGGCAAAAAATTAGTGTTGCGGATGCTTTTTTGGAATATGCGGATATCGAACTTTCTGATTATTTGGATGATCGTGACGGCTTTGCTGCCATCATCCGTGAGCAAGGCATTCGCGTGGCGGATGATGATCGCTGGGATGATTTGTTTTTTCGGGTTATGGCTGAAAAAATCGAGCCATTTTTGGGCAAAGAGGTGCCGGCTTTTTTATATGATTATCCGCTTTCCATGGCATCGCTTTCGCGTCCGAAAACAAGCGATCCGCGCTATGCGGAGCGATTTGAGCTTTATGTCTGCGGGGTTGAGCTTGCCAATGCGTTCAGTGAGCTGACAGACGCGCAAGAGCAGTTGCGGCGTTATGATATTGAGATGGAGGCCAAGCAGGCTTTATATGGCGAGCGATATCCGATTGATCCGGAATTCATTGCCGCGCTTGCCCATGGTATGCCGCCAAGCGGCGGGATTGCGCTTGGCGTTGATCGTTTGGTAATGCTGTGTACTGGCGCGAGCGATATTAAACAGGTGCAATGGGCGCCTGTTAGCACAGAGAAGATCAGCGATTAAGCCGCCATTGAGTCTTTATCGGTATGGGCGATTGATTTACCGGCTGATTTCAAATCTTTAAAGGCTTCGTCTAAACGCTCAACAATACCAAGCTGGCCAAGGCGCAGCCATTTGCGCGGATCGTAAAGTTTTTTGTAGGGCGCGCCTGTTTGTGGGTCGATTTGGTAAATGAAGGCGCGCTCGTTGGCTTTGATAAAGCCGCCAACAGATTTGGCAAACGCATATTGCGTGTCTGTATCAATATTCATTTTGAAAACACCATAACCAAGCGATTCGGTAATTTGCCCTTTGTCCGAGCCTGAACCGCCATGGAACACCAAATCAAGCGGGTTTGGCGCTGTCTTGTGGGTTGATTGCACAAGGGCTTGCGAGTTTTTCAAGATTTCGGGGCGCAACTCAACATTACCGGGCTTGTAAACCCCGTGCACGTTGCCGAACGAAGCCGCCAAGGTGAAGTGACCCAGCGGTGTTAAAAGCTCATACGCTTTCAAGCAATCTTCGGGCTGTGTGTATAATTTATCATTATCGATCACGTCTGATCCAACGCCGTCTTCTTCGCCGCCTGTCACGCCAAGCTCGATTTCGATGCTCATATCAATTTTCGCCATGCGCTTCAAAAGGCGGGCGCATTCGTTGATGTTGTCATCAATCGGCTCTTCAGACAGATCAATCATGTGAGAAGAGAAGAGGGGCTTGCCTGTTTGCTCGTAAAATTCTTCGCCGCGCTCCAGCAAAGTTTCGATCCACGGCAAGAGCGCGCGGTTTGCATGGTCTGTGTGAAGGACAACACAAACGCCATATTGCTCGGCCATCATATGGACATGCCAAGCGCACGAAACAGCGCCGAGAACCTTGGCTTGAAAAGAATCTGGCATGCCTTTGCCAGCGTAAAATTCTGCGCCGCCATTTGAAAGCTGGATGATGACATCGGATTTGTTCTTGGCCGCGGCCTCTAACACAGCGTTCACTGAATCTGTGCCAACAACATTGACCGCTGGAAGCGCATATCCGCCTTCTTTACAGGCTTTTAAAAGTGTTTTGTAATCTTCGCCCGATACAACACCCGGTTTCAGTGAATATTGCGCCATATGATCGCTCCCTTATTTTTAAGTATTTATAATGAGATATAAATAGCAAAAAACGCACTCGTTTAAAAGAGTGCGTTTGCTTTAAACTTAGATATAAACCTTATTGAGGCTCAGGCGCGCGCAAATATGTTGGCACAGGCTGCGGCGCAGGCGCTGGCGATTTGGAAGGCCCCATAACAATGCCGGACGCACGCAGTGTTTCCAAGTAATGTTGCGTACTTTGTGGTGTCAGGCTCAATTGCTTCATTTCGTCTCTTCTTTCTTTTGCACCAACCCAAAATTAATCAAGTTATTGACGGCACGATTATCTGTTGTCGCAGGGCCATTATAGAGGCTGTCGAAAATATCGCTTCTTGTCATCGCTTCATTGAGCCCGATAACGGACACGATTTTTGCGTCTCTTAATGTCGGCTTATGCTGACCGAATAGATTTATAAGACTATTTAGAAAATTTTGCAAGCTTTTATGGTTATTATCGAAGTATAAAAGCGCCGCATTCAAGTTTTTCTTGGCATAGCCGCAACTTTTCAGCTCTATGCGCCTTTGGTCATACTCACAAGGCGTTCGCAGGATGCAGCCATAATCATAAAGCCACTCAATATCGCGATTCAAAGCTGATTTATGCGCGTCTAAACGCTCCATAATATCGGCTTGTGTGGTGTTGGGGTGGCTATCGATATCAACAAACACCATCGCGCGGCGCAGTGTACAGCTTGGTTCGCTTCCTAAAGCATCGACAAGATGATCAAGGATAAGCGTTGCTGACTGTGCCTTTGCGGCGATATTTTCTTTATCGATAGCTTGCATCTGCATACTATACCAATATTTCCCATAAAAAATCGTTAATTATATGAAAAATAGTCTCTCAAAGCCTTATGCCACAGCCGCTTTATCAGAATCTTGCTCAGCCGCCACATAGCCGACAGCGTGCATTTTATGGCCTGTATCAAGCATGCGGTTTGAAAAGCCCCATTCATTGTCATACCATGTCATGATGCGCACAAGCTTGCCGTCAACGACTTTTGTGCCTTCAAGCGAGAAGATGGACGAGAGCGGATTGTGGTTAAAGTCGCTTGAAACAAGTGGCTCTTCGTAACATCCCAAAACCCCGTTCAAATCACCGCCGCAATATTCAATAATCGCGTCATTGATTTCGTCTTTGGTTGTTTTGCGGCTGGCGATAAATTTCAAATCAACCAGTGAAACGTTGGGTGTCGGCACGCGAATGGCAACGCCGTCCAGCTTACCGTTTAATTCAGGCAAAACTTTGCCAACCGCTTTTGCGGCGCCTGTGGATGTAGGGATCATGTTTGTGGCGGCGGCGCGGGCGCGGTGCAAATCGCTGTGCATCGTGTCGACAACGTTTTGGTCGCCCGTATAGCTGTGAATTGTGGTCATGAAGCCGCTTTCGATGCCGACTTTTTGATGGATGGCATGGGCGACAGGGGCAAGGCAGTTTGTGGTGCATGAAGCGTTTGAGACAATTTTATGCTCAGCGGCGAGTTTGTTGCTGTTCACGCCGTAAACCACGGTAATATCCTCGTCCTTGGCGGGCGCAGAAATCAAAACCTTTTTCGCGCCGGCTTCTAAATGTTTGGAAGCACCGGGACGATCCGTGAAAATTCCCGTGCATTCCATGGCGATATCAATGCCCATTTCGTCCCACGGCAAATTCGCCGGGTCACGCTCGCGCAAAACTTTCACCTTTTTGCCGTTCACAACTAAAATATCGTCACCCTCCGTTGTGACGCTAAAGGGTGAGGGGCCGTGGACGGAATCATATTTCAACAAATGTGCATTTGTTTTGAGGTCTGCCAAATCGTTGATCGCGACAATTTCAATGTCTGTGCGCTTTGATTCAACCCATGCCCGAAAGACAAGGCGTCCGATACGTCCAAAACCGTTAATGGCTACTTTTGCTGTCATGTTTATGTTCCCTATTTTTTCTTTTGTTAAATGTCGTGGCTTTCCATGGAATTTACCCATTTCGGCCTGCCTGTCAATATTACGGGCTTTTATGAAGCCTCTTTACGTGCATCAAGGCGCGCCTGCACCCGCGCTACAATCGCTTCAGGTGTGATGTTAAAGTGCTTATATAGAATATCCGCAGGCGCTGATTCGCCGAAAGTGCTCATGCCGACGAAAATACCGTGCGGCCCGATCAAGCTATCCCATCCTTGACGAACACCTGCTTCCACGGCCACTTTAATCGAGCCGTTACAGGTTAGTTCTTCAATATAAGAGCCGTCCTGCTCTTGGAATAAATCAAGGCTCGGCACTGACACAACGCGCACCTGCGTGCCTTTGAGACCAAGCTGCATAGCGGCTTCGATTGCGATTTCAACTTCTGAACCGCTGGCAAAAATCGTGACTTCAGGCGCGCCTTCGCACTCTTTCAATATGTAAGCGCCGCGTGCCGATAAATTCTCGTCTGTGGCGGTGCGTACGGTTGGCAAGCCTTGGCGGGTTAATGCCAAAATAGAAGGGCCATGCATGCGCTCAAGCGCGACTTGCCAGCATTCTGCTGTTTCGATAGCGTCGGCAGGGCGCAAGACCGTCACATTTGGAATGGCGCGCAAGGCGGCTAAATGCTCAACCGGCTGATGCGTTGGGCCGTCTTCACCAAGACCGATTGAATCATGGGTCATCACATGAATGACACGCTGTTTCATAAGGGCGGCCAAACGAATGGCAGGGCGGCAATAATCGCTAAATTGCAAGAATGTGCCGCTATACGGGATCACGCCGCCATGCAGTGTCATTCCGTTCATCGCCGCGGCCATGCCATGCTCGCGCACGCCGTAATAGATATATTGACCGGAAAAATCATCTTTTGAGATGTTTTGTGGCCCTTTGATCTGGGTGTTGTTCGAGCCTGTCAAATCGGCAGAGCCGCCAATCAAAAACGGCATGGCAGGCACTAAAAATTCCAACACTTTGCCAGATGATTGACGCGTTGCCATTTTCGGCTGTTCAGCTTCAAATTTCTTTTTGATCTCCATAATAAGCGGCTGGATCATCTCGGACACATCACCGCGCAGCACTTCAAGATATTCATTTTTGTAAAGATTGTTGTTTAACGTGCTGTTCCAGCTATCAAATTCTTCATTGCCACGCGCGCCAATCATGCGCCAGTTTTCAAGAATTTCATCAGGCACTTCAAACGGCTCATACGGCCAATCGAGCGCTTCGCGCGTGCCTTTGATCTCTTCTTCACCAAGCGGTGAACCGTGGGAAGAGGAGCTGTCTTGCTTGGTTGGTGCGCCGAAACCAATATGTGTTTTACAGCAAATTAAGCTCGGTGTTTCAGAGCCGATCGCTTTGGCAATGGCGGCATCAATGGCCTGATGGTCATGACCATCAATCGTCTGCACATCCCAGCCATAAGCTTCAAAGCGCTTTGGCACATCATCGGAATAAGACAGCGATGTCGGGCCATCAATTGAAATGCCGTTATCATCATAAAGCACAACCAGTTTAGACAAGTTCAAATGCCCCGCCAAAGCGCAGGCTTCGTGGCTTATGCCTTCCATCATATCGCCATCACTGGCAATGACATAGGTCATGTGGTTGGTTAAATCCCCAAAACGCGCATTCAAAATGCGCTCTGCAAGCGCAAAACCAACCGCATTGGCAATGCCTTGGCCCAAAGGCCCTGTGGTCGTTTCAATGCCCACTTCAGGCATTATTTCGGGGTGACCGGCAGTGAGGCTATGGAGCTGTCTGAAATTTTTGATTTCATCCATCGTCATTTTCTCATAGCCCGTTAAATAGGCCACTGAATATAACAACATTGAACCGTGCCCTGCGGACAAAATAAAGCGGTCACGATCAGGCCATAAAGGGTTCGCCGCGCTGAATTTCATATATTTGCTAAACAGGATTGTGGCAACATCCGCCATGCCCATCGGCATGCCGGGGTGACCCGAATTGGCTTTTTGCACAGCGTCCATTGAAAGAGCGCGGATGGCATTGGCCATTTTCCTGTAATCAACCTGATTTTTATCTTGGTGGTTTTTATCTTGAATTTCCTGCGCCATATTTTGCATGAGTGACCCTTTTCAAACAATGGTGTGTAAGCGTGTATATGATTATGAGTGATACAATGCATTGTCTTTAAAGACAGGTCAATACAAGCGGCACATATTATTAGACCTACATATATAGTGGAATAATATGTCTTTATCAGGCTCTTTTTTGATCGGCTGTTATTAACTTCGAAATAGTGTCCATGTTTTCTTGACCTGCGTGCGTATGATTTGGTATTCCACATCACTGATCTAAACTTTACGCACATAACCGGAGGAAAGATGTCAGACATACTTGACGCTTTAACGCACTTAAACCAGTCATTAGACGGTCTCGAAGAAGCCGCCAGTGATTACCAAAACCACGTTGCTTTGCAATCTCAACAAGATTTATTTGCTTCACAAAAAAACGTTTCTGAAACAATGTCACCGATTGAACCATCACTGCTTGCGCAAAAGCTTGATGTGACAATTGAACGCATGGAACAAATGCTTCGTGAGGGTTAAATATTTCAAGAGCAATATTATTCTTAAAATCTATCAATAAATATAATAATAAAAGGTCATAAAATGGGTGAAGTCACACTGAATATTCACGGCAAGAATTACGGCATTGCTTGTGATAACGGACAAGAAGATCGCGTTACGGATGTGGGGGCATATGTTGATAGCCGCGCCCGCGAGATATCCGAAGCCGGCGCTGCGAGCAACGAAAACCATTTGCTGGTTTTAACTGCGTTGGTTTTGGCTGATGAAATCAAAGAGTTGCGCGAGACATTACGTTCAAACGGTCGTGTTTCCTATTCAGCGCCGGATCAAAAAGTGGTGTATCAAGGCATGTCGCCTGAAGAGCAGCAAACGATTATTCAATCAATTGAGCGCTTATCAAACCGTATTGAATCTGTCACAGGCCGTTTAAAGGCCGCGTAAATTCATAATTTTTGATGTAATCTTCGTGTAACCCTGTTACTAATATCAGGACTGCGGAGCGCGTGATACCACCTAATCCCTCGGGCCGATACTTTTTTTCGTACGGGAGCTGTCCCTGTTATTGTCTAGTGTTTTGCCGCTTCACGATAATATACGGCACCCACCTGGTCACAGGAGCCAGATGCGGATAGTGAATGTACACGGCTTTCGCGGTCACTTTATTTTTTAGATTAAATATAATTATCAACCTATTGAATATAAATAGTTTATGGCTTTTGAAGAAAAACAACAATTACGCATCGAAGCCAAAAAACACCGCGCCCAAATAAGCCCTTTTGACCCCACAGAAGACCCCGAAAAAGCCGTCGATTATTTTATCGAAGCGCTTACGCCGACGAACCACGACATTATCGCGCTTTACATGCCAAAGGGTGATGAATTCAGTACAGCAATATTGTGTGAGCGCCTTCAAAACCAATCCATTGCCACCGCCTTGCCGCGCATTCATAAAGACAGCCGTATGCTCACATTTCATGACTGGAATGATGGAGAGCCGCTTGAAACGCAGTCTTATGACATTATGGCGCCCTTGCCATCGGCCAAAATCGTGACGCCAACCATTATGGTTGTGCCGCTCTTGGCGTTTGACCGTAAAGGATATCGTCTTGGCTTTGGCGGCGGATATTATGATGCCACAATTCAGCAGGTGCGTGAGAACAGCGCGATCCAAACTGTCGGCTGGGGGTTTGCCAAACAAGCCGTTATCTTTAATTTACCGCGTGAGGATCACGATCAAAGGCTTGATTTTGTTATCACGCCGCAACAAATTTACGACCACAGAGACTAAAAAAGGAAAACAGAGTGAGTGTCAGCATATTATTTATCGGCGATATCATGGGGCGTTCAGGGCGCGATGCGTTGGAAAAGCATCTGCCCAAAATCAGAGAGCATCTGCGGCCTGATGTTGTGATCGTGAATGGCGAAAATGCTGCGCATGGGCGCGGAATTACCCAAAAAATATGCCGCTCGTTTTTTGATTTGAACGTCGACTGCATCACAACAGGTAACCATGTTTGGGATCAAAACGAAATTTTGGGCTATATCGACCAAGAAAAGCGCCTTTTGCGGCCTGCGAATTTCCCCGAAAACACACCGGGCAATGGCCACTACATTCACAACACAGCCGACGGCAAAAAAGTTGTGATTGTTAATTTAATGGCGCGTTTATTTATGGATCCGCTTGATGATCCGTTTAAATACGCCAATGATCTGGTGCGGGAATATCGTCTTGGCCACAATGCAGACGCGATATTCATTGATTTTCACGGCGAAACCACAAGCGAAAAAATGGCGATGGCACAAATGCTGGATGGCAAAGTCAGCGCCGTTATCGGAACACACACGCACTTGCCAACAGCAGACATGCAAATATTTAATGGCGGCACAGGCTTTCAAGCCGATGCCGGCATGAGCGGTGATTATGACAGCGTGATCGGTATAAAAAAAGAAATCCCGATTACACGCTTTACCAAAAAGATATCCGGCGGGCCGATGCGCCCGGCAGACGGCGAGGGAACGGTATGTGGTGTTTATCTGGAATGTGACAGCAACGGGCTGACAAAACGTATTGAGCCTGTGATACAAGGGCCGCGTTTAATCAATCGCTTACCTGACATTGTGTAAAGAACAATTGCTTTTGCCCATAAAAATCAGGAACAGCCTTGATCTTGTATGCAAAATGCTTCATTTTTTAACCATAATTAACAGCTCCTCATTCAGCTCATAAGGAACGAACATGGCAGGCCATTCCAAATTCAAAAACATTCAACACCGTAAAGGCGCGCAGGACAAAAAGCGCGCCAAAGTCTTCTCCAAGCTCGGCCGTGAAATTACGGTGGCCGCAAAGCTGGGTGGCGGTGACCCTGATATGAACCCGCGCTTGCGCTTGGCCATTACCACCGCGCGCGGCCAAAGCATGCCCAAGGACGGCATTGAGCGCGCAATCCAAAAAGGCGCAGGCAGCACAGAGGGCGAAGATTACATGGAAATGCGCTATGAGGGCTATGGCCCGGGCGGCGTCGCGATTGTGGTTGAAGCGCTCACAGATAATAAAAACCGTACCGCAGGCGAAGTGCGGACAGCTTTTGCAAAAAATGGCGGCAATCTGGGCGAGACAGGCAGTGTGAATTTCATGTTTGATCGCGTTGGTGAAATTACCTATAAGCTGGATAAAGGAAGCGCGGATGCGATGTTCGAATCAGCCGTGGAGGCTGGCGCCTCTGATTGTGAAACTAGTGATGAAGAACATTTGATAACAACGGATGCCGATGATTTTTCAGCCGTGCGCGACGCTTTGGAAGCAAAGCTTGGCGAGCCTTCGGGCGCAGGGCTTGTTTGGCGCCCCAATGTAATGGCAGAAGTTGATGAAGAGCAGGCGCAGAGCCTTTTGACCTTGATTGATGTGCTGGAAGATGATGATGATGTCCAAACTGTTACGACCAATTTTGATGTGAGTGACGAGATCATGGAAAAACTGATGGCAAACGAAGGCTGAAAGCACATTAAACAATGCTGGTATTAGGAATAGACCCCGGATTACAAAAAACAGGCTGGGGAATTGTGCGCGCTGAAAATGGGCGTTTAAGCTATATTGCCTCCGGCATTGTCAAAACCAATTCTAAATTACCACTTTATGCACGCCTTGCCACAATTGACGATGGGCTTGGCAAAGTTGTTGCTATGTATCAGCCCGAAACAGCGGCTGTGGAGGAAACATTTGTCAATTGTAATCCGGCTTCGGCTTTAAAGCTTGGTCAGGCACGCGGTGTGTGTGTTGTCGCGATCTCCAGAAGCGGGCTTGAAGTTTATGATTACGCCGCCAATCTGGTGAAAAAATCACTTGTGGGCGTGGGGCATGCGTCCAAAGATCAAATGGGGATGATGATTAAAACATTATTGCCCAAAAGCGGCGTTTTGAAAGAAGACGAAGCCGACGCGCTCGCGGTTGCGATTTGTCATGCACATCATTATCAAACGCATCGTCTTTATCAAAAATAAATATGCTGAAAACAGTTGAAATCTGTTTGTTTGCCCTTGCTTTGCGCGGGTGTAGCGTCTTTAATATTGACCATGATAGCAAAACTCTCCGGTATTTTAGACAGCGTCCGCCTCGACAGCCTTATTTTGGATGTCGGGGGCGTTGGATATCTGGTTCACGCCAGCCCGCGCACACTTTCGCGCATTGGCGATGTTGGCGCGCCCTTATCATTGCTGATTGATACCCAAATACGCGAAGATGCTTTTAATTTATATGGCTTTGCTGACCAAGCCGAGCAAGAGTGGTTTCGTCTGCTGATCGGCGTTCAAGGGGTGGGCGCAAAGGCGGCGATGGCGATTTTGGGCGTGACCCCGCCTGATAAGCTCGGCTTTGCCATTGCAGCGGCTGATAAAACAGCCCTTACGCGCGCAGATGGTGTTGGGCCTAAACTTGCCACGCGTATTTTGACGGAACTAAAAGATAAAGCCGCCAAGCTTGATTTGAGCGCAGGCGCAGCCAAAGGCGTTAAAATGCAACCAAGTGCAGGCGGCGTTGTCATTGAAGGTGATGAGGGTATGCAAAGCGATGCGGTGTCGGCTTTGGTTAATCTGGGTTATGCCAGAACGGATGCTTATTCGGCAGTTTTGCGCGCTTCCGAAAAATCAAATGATAACAGTACATTAAATGATCTTATTAAAGTAGCGCTTAAGGAATTGACGCTATGAGCGAAGATGGTACGCACCGCTCTGATGCGCTCATTCCTGAAAAAATGGCAGACGATCATGTTGTTGACCATGCATTGCGCCCGCAAACGCTGGATGAATTTATTGGCCAGCCCAATTTAAAAGGTAATCTGAAAGTCTTCATTCAGGCCGCCAAAGACCGCAAGGACGCGATGGATCACGTGTTGTTGTTCGGGCCACCGGGGCTTGGAAAAACAACATTGGCGCAAATTATTTCAAAAGAACTCAATGTCGGTTTTCGCGCCACATCAGGCCCTGTTTTGGCCAAAGCGGGGGATCTGGCGGCGATTTTGACCAATCTGGAAGAAAATGATGTTTTGTTTATTGACGAAATCCATCGCTTAAATCCCATTGTCGAAGAAGTGCTATATCCAGCAATGGAAGATCATAAGCTTGATCTTATCATCGGCGAAGGGCCTGCCGCACGCTCTGTGCAGATTGATTTACCGCCTTTTACACTCATCGGGGCAACCACCCGTAGCGGCCTTTTGGCAAACCCGCTTCGTGATCGTTTTGGTATCCCTTTACGGCTGGAATTTTATGCGCCGCATGACTTAAAGCTAATCGTGAAGCGTGCCGCAGGGCTGTTGAATATGAACCTGACCGAAGAGGGTGCGATGGAAGTGGCGCGCCGTTCGCGCGGGACACCACGTATTGCAGGTCGTTTAACGCGCCGCGTCCGTGATTTTGCGCAGGTTTTGAATGTAGAAACCGTTGATGAAAAAGCCGCCGATAGTGCTTTGCAAAAGCTTGACGTTGATTCAGCAGGGCTGGATTTGATGGATCGTAAATATCTGCTTTGCATCGCCGAAAATTATGGCGGCGGGCCTGTCGGCGTTGAAACATTGGCGGCGGCACTATCCGAGCAGCGCGATGTTATCGAAGATGTCATTGAACCTTATTTGCTTCAACAAGGACTTGTGCAACGCACACCGCGCGGGCGCATGGTTTCGGAAAAAGGCTTCCGCTATATTGGCATTAACCCCAGCACAAAAAATGCGCGCACAGATGTTCAAAATAATGAATTATTTGAAAGTTCATCTTCATGACACAAATTCAACATGAAATGGACATTCGCATTTATTACGAAGATACCGATGCGGGCGGTATTGTCTTTTATGCAAATTACCTTAAATTTTGTGAACGCGGACGCACCGAGTTTTTGCGCCAAGCCGGGCTTGAAAGCAAACCACTCATGGATCGCGAAGGGTTTATTTTTGTCGTTCGTAAATTAACAGCGGATTATCTGCTTCCAGCGTTTCTTGATGATATTATTGTCATGAAAACGACCTTAACAGAGATGCGCAACGCCAGTTTTGATATGAAACAAATCATCTATAAAAAAGCCGATGGTGGACAGCCAAACATTAAGATATTTGAAATGGATGTCACATTGGTTTGTGTGAATAAAAAAGGAAAGCCAATCCGTGTATCCGACCCTGTTCGGGATGCGCTTGGGCTTTAAATAATTAAAAAAAGAGGAGTGAACCTAAATGACGGCGGAAAGCAGAATGGTCGATGGCGCAGCGATTGGCGAGAGTTTTTCAGGTGACATGACAATGTGGAGCTTGTTTTTACAAGCCGATATGGTTGTCAAACTGGTAATGTTGATGTTGATTGTGGCTTCTATTTGGTGCTGGGCGATTATTTTTGAAAAACGCGCGACATTAAAGCGCCTTGGCAAACGCGCTAATAAGTTCGAAGAGGCGTTTTGGTCAGGCGAGGCTCTTGATAAGCTGTATCAACGGGTTTTAAAAAGCAAAAAAGACCCGATGATAGCAACATTCACCGCTGGTATGGATGAATGGCATAACGGCACAGCCAGCGGCGTTCCCAAGACAGATTCGCTTCAGGCCAATTTGAAATTGCGGGTTGAGCGCGCGATGGGCAATGCCATCAATAAAGAGATGAACCGTCTTGAGCGCGGCATGAGCTTTTTGGCCAGTATCGGCTCAACTGCGCCCTTTATCGGTTTGTTTGGCACTGTCTGGGGCATCATGCATAGCTTTACCGCCATTGCCAATTCCAACAATACAAGCCTTGCCATTGTTGCCCCTGGCATTGCCGAGGCTTTGTTTGCCACTGCGCTTGGGCTTGTGGCGGCGATTCCGGCGGTGATTGGTTATAATATTTACACCAACGCGCTTGAAAAATATGGGGATCGGCTGGATGTTTTTGCCAGTGACTTTTCAGCTATTTTATCGCGCCATTTAGATTCTCATGATGCGGGCGTGGTGGCAACAACCAACCCTAATTCTTCAAAACGGGCGGCGTAATAATGGGAGCATCTTTACAGAACAAAGGCGGCATGCGACGCGGCGGCATTAGCGGCGGGCGACGGCGCGCGCGCCCGATGTCTGAAATTAACGTGACACCTTTTGTTGATGTCATGCTGGTGCTTTTAATTGTGTTTATGGTAACAGCGCCGCTTTTGACAGCGGGGGTCAAAGTTGACCTTCCTGATGCCTCGGCCAAAGCCGTGGGCGAGGAAGATAATAAACCGCTTGAAATTGCCTTAACAGCGGCGGGTGAAATTTTCATCGGTGAAACAAAAGTTGAGGCCGATAGGCTCGCCAATATGATGCAGGCCATGACCCGCAATGACCCGGATCGCCTTATTTTCATTCGCGCCGATCAAGCCTTGAATTATGGCGATGTGATGAAGACACTCGGCACATTGAACGCAGCCGGTTTTCGCAAAATGGCCTTGTTAACAGAGGCGCAGTGAAGTCGCAATGAACGCAGCCGCAACCATTGAAAAAGCTCCTTTTATAGACCGTGACGATGTCCGCCGCGCGATGCGCCGTGCGGGCGAGCTTAAATGGGGCTTATTATTATCTATTTTGTTTCATGTCGGCGTTGTGGCTGTCGGGTTTATGGGTTTGCCCTATTTAAAGCGTGACACGATTGTGATTCAAGATTCTATTGCCGTGACGCTTGTCTCTGCTGATAGCGTTTCAGAAAATCCGCAAGCACCGCCACCTGCAAAAACACAAAAGCGCCCGCCGCAAAACACAGCGCCTGAGCCGCCGCGCCGCATTATGCCGACTGTGGCCACAGACACGCCACCTTCGCCGCTCGCCCCGCAGCGCCCAGAGACGCAAATTATTACACCGATTGATAATCCGCCCCTCGTTGCGCCGCCCGCGCGCAAGCCTGTTTTTGAAAAGCCTGTACCAGAAGAAGCCCCGCCAGAGCAACAACAAGAAAACTTTCAATCATTGCTCCGAAATTTAATGCCTGATGAGCCTCAATCGCAGGCTAGTGAAACCCATGATAACCCTGATGAAGCCCAAGAGTCTTCGTTTCTAACCAATTTCCAGCAATCCGTGACAGCCGATGAAATGGGCGCGTTGCGCTCACAGCTTAGCGGCTGTTGGAGCGTGCAGGCGGGCGCGCGCTTTGCAGAGGATTTAATTGTTCCTTTGCGTATATTCGTCAATCGCGATCGTTCGGTGCGTAATATTGAAATTATGGAGCGCGGTCGCTATAATTCTGACACATTCTATCGCGCCGCCGCAGACAGCGCCGTGCGGGCAATTTATCGCTGTAATCCGCTTGCATTGCCAGCTGATAAATACGATCTTTGGAAAACGATTGTTATTCGATTTGACCCCAGTGGCATGCTATAAAGTTTAAATGAAGCTCTCGCTATATATAAAAGGATAAAATATATGACCGCCGCCAACAGAAAATCTGGTTTTCGCATCTTTTTGATGAGCTTCATGCTGGTCATGATGAATATATCCTTGGCGCATGCTGAACTTGATTTATCACTCAAATCGGGAACAATTGAAAAATTGCCGATTGCCATCACAACCTTTTTCCCCGAAGGCGGTGCGGATCGGGAAATTGCACAAGATATGCCGCGCGTTATTAACGACAATTTGGAAAGAACAGGCTTGTTCGAGCCGATGAACCCGCGCGCTTTTATTCAAAGCGTTGATTCCATTCAAAAAGACGGTATCCGCTTTGCCGAGTGGCGCGCCATTAATGTTCAAACACTTGTTACAGGCGTATTACAAAAATCGGATGATGGGCGCACGCGCGTTGAGTTTCGTTTATGGGATGTTTTTAGCGAACAACAGCTTTCAGGCATGGCCTACACAACCACAAAAGACAATTGGCGCCGCATTGCTCATATTATCTCGGATGATATTTATAAACGCCTGACAGGTGAAGAGAGCTATTTTGACTCGCGCATTGTTTATGTTTCCGAAACAGGCCCAGCCAATATGCGCATTAAGCGCTTGGCGATTATGGATCAAGACGGTGCTAATCATAATTATTTGACAGACGGTAGCACGTTGGTTTTAACGCCGCGCTTTTCACCAAACCAGCAAATGATTACGTATTTGGCTTATTACAACAACAAGCCGCGCGTGTATTTATATGATATCGACACAGGCCGCCAACGTGTTTTGGGAGATTTTCCAGGGATGACATTTTCACCGCGCTTCTCGCCTGATGGCCGTAATGTCATCATGAGTATGATGCGGGATGGTAACAGCGATATTTATATCATGGATTTATCGAGCAAGCGTGTGAACCAAATTACCAATCATTTGGCCATTGATACGTCACCGTCTTTTTCACCTGACGGCAAGCAAGTTGTGTTTGAATCGGATCGTGGCGGCTCACAACAGCTATATGTGATGGATGCCACTGGCGCAAACCCGCAACGTATAACATTTGGGGCAGGGCGCTACGCAAACCCTGTCTGGTCACCGCGCGGTGATTTGATAGCGTTCACGCGCATGTTTAAAGGCGAGTTTTATATTGGCGTTATCCGCCCTGATGGCTCAGGCGAGCGGCTTTTGACAACGGCATACCACGTTGAAGGGCCAACATGGTCGCCCAATGGTCGTGTGTTGGCTTATTTTAAAGAAATTCCGGTGGGAGCAGGCGGTAATAGTCGTCAAACGCGCGTCTACACTGTCGATTTAACAGGCTTTAACGAGCGCCGCGTGCCGACACCCGTCGATGGCTCAGATCCGGCTTGGTCGCCTTTGAACCCATAGATATCAATTGAATTTTATGAGGTTTGCTGCTCTTTACGGATCGCTTTTTCACAATCTTGGAACGCGGTAATAACTTCAGAATATGTTTCGCGCTTGAACGGCACGATCAGATCCAGAATTTCGTTTAACGAAACCCATTTCCACGCCCTGAATTCTGGGAAGCGATAGGCGTTGATGTTGATATCGCTATCCATCCCTAAAAAGCGCGCCGCGACCCATGTTTGCTCTTGCCCAAAATAGCGCCCACCCCATAATTTATTGCGCAAATATGTCGGCAAATCGTAACGCAATATTTCCTCATGAACACGGATAATCTCAACCAGCTCTGTGCCAATTTCTTCACCAAGCTCGCGAAACAGAGCGTCTTCAACTTTTTCATTATTTTCAATGCCGCCTTGGGGCATTTGCCATGCGCCAGGCGAATCTAGGCGCTCACCGACAAAAACATGGCCATCATCATTAAACAAAACCACACCAACACAGGGGCGGTATATTTTGTTTTGCGGTGCTTGTTTCAATTCATCTTTCATAATAACCATTTTTATTGTTCTGTGATTGTCGCCGAAAGAGGGGCAAGCACAATGTTTTTTGATTCCAGTGTTTCGATCCATTTCAGGGTTTCTTGGTAACTGACAGGAAAAGCGCGGAGTAAACCGATGGCTTTGCCGCGTTGTTTGGCTATGTTTTCAAGCGCATCAAAGCGCGCTTGTATGTCTGCGCTGCTTTGCGTGTCACGATCGAGCCAGACATCAACAACGCCGAAAGGAGCGCTCATCCCGCTTGCCATGGATTGTAGCGCGGAGGAAGAGCGGACAGCATTGTCAACATAACCAAGCCCGCGTTGATAAAAATCTCCGAAAACAGGGCGCATATCATTGCTGGCCGTTGTAAAAATTTGACGATAGCTCGGGATGAAGCCAACATAGCCTTGCGTGCGGCTCATCACCCAGCGGAGTTTTGAAAGATTTTCGCGCGCCGAATGCCCGATCAAAATTGTATGGGGGCCTGGGTCTTGCTGAGGATACTCACTGGTCTCAAGCGGAAGAGTCAGCCACACTTCATGTCCATTCTCGCGCGCATCACCCACCCATTTATCAAGGCCATAGCTGTAGGGCGAAAAGGATAATGTGACATTTTCAGGCATTGTCCGTATCGCGGATTCCGTTGCAACATCCGACAAGCCCAAATCTTCGATAACAAGCGATATAACAGCTTTGCCCATCGGCATTGTAAACGGACGCTTATAAGCTTCAAAAGAAGTTAATTTATCTTGTCGCCTGACAATGGGGAGCAGACCATTTGCAACCGGCTCAACAAGACCGTCCACAGGCGTTTTGGCCAAGCCATTCGAGTATCGGGGAAGGTCATTATCTATCAAAGCTTTGCTTGTGCTGCTTAGATTTGTAAGCGGGGTTGTTTTGGGGCGTGTCGGCGGGTTCACGGACGCTCTCGCAGGTGTCGCCGCCGCTTGCGTTGTTTGCGCAGCATTCATTGAGATTAAAAGCGTTTGTGATGGCAATAATTGTGCGTAGATACGATCAGCCTGCGTGCCTGACAGCGCAATCCAGCCTATTACCAAAAGCAATAAAACACCTACCCCGCCGAGGCCGAACAAAAACTGCCTCAAAGAGAAGGCATTGATAATGTCATCTCTAGCGGGGAGGGTGAAATTCATTGATTACTCGGCTTGTGTGCTTTCAGGTTGATCTTCTTGTGCGGCCGCCTCTGTTTGTGCGCGCAACTCTTTTTGCTGCGTTTCCTTCAGGCGTATATCGTACAAAGATACACCACGAATCAAGTCAACAGCGCGCGATAGCTGATAATCTTCAATTTCGTTTTTATTGATACGGTCATCATCTTTATCAATAATTTCCTCGGTTTCCTTGTCCGTATTTTCCAAAGCGCCGCGCAAATCAGATTCACGCATGGTATTGACATCAAACTGCTCAATTTTAGCAAGCTCGATTGTGATGTCTGGTTCAATGCCTTTGGCCTGAATAGAGCGACCGGACGGTGTATAATAACGCGCCGTTGTCAAACGCATCGCGCCGTGACCGGGAAGAGGGATGATAGTTTGCACAGACCCTTTACCAAATGACTGTGTCCCCAAAACCAAAGCACGTCTGTGATCTTGCAAAGCGCCAGCAACAATTTCGGACGCCGAGGCAGAGCCACTATTAATCAGCACAACAATAGGTAAACCTTCGACCAAATCACCTTTGGTTGCATTATCGCGTTTATTATCTTGCGGATGACGACCACGCGTTGAAACAATTTCGCCCTTATCCAAAAATGCGTCTGATACTGAAATCGCTTGGTCTAAAAGGCCACCCGGATTGTTTCTTAAATCCAAAATCAAGCCAACAAAGTTTTGTCCCAATTCATCCTTGATCTCGGCGATGGCTTTTTTTAAACCTGGTTCGGTATTTTGGTTAAATGTCGTGACGCGTACATAGCCAACTGAATCATCGATGATTTTATGACGCACGGCACGAATTTTAATGATGTCACGGGTAATGATAATATCAAGCGGTTCGGATTCACTTTTGCGCAAAATCGTAAGTTTAATGTCTGTGCCGACTTTACCGCGCATTCTGTCAACGGCTTCACTTAGTGTTAAGCCCATAACGGCTTCATCATCCAGATGCGTAACCATGTCACCAGCCTCAACGCCGGCTTCATAAGCGGGTGTTTCATCAATCGGGGAAACAACTTTAACAAGGCCATTTTCCATGGTGACTTCAATGCCCAAACCGCCAAATTCGCCGCGTGTTTGCACCTGCATGTCATCGTAACCATCCGCATCCAGATATGATGAGTGCGGATCAAGGCTAACGAGCATGCCGTCAATGGCTTTCTCAATAAGCTCTTCATCAGTCATCTCATCAACATATTGGGCGCGCACACGCTCAAAAACATCGCCGAATAAGTTCAATTGACGATATGTTTCGCTGGCGCTATTCACTTTCTCAGCCTTGGTGTCCTCGCCGGCCATACGATCATCTTCCGCAAAGGCAGGAAGCGTATAAGCTCCCAGCACCAGTAAAGAGCCAAAGGTGAATAGCTTCAGTAAATTGCCTACATACATAATTGGATGTCCTTTATCCGTTGTCTTAATCTTAATCGAGCTTGTTTGTATCATGCTAAGAGCCGCGTGTACCCAAAGCTGGAATTTTAGAAGAGGGATGAATCGCTTTGCCGTTTCGCCTCAACTCATAATATAGCGAAGGTGGGCCGCCACGAGAAGAGGCATTCGGTAATTTTCCGACAGGCTCACCCGACTTTATTTGTCTCAGCGCTTTAGTTGTGACGCTTTCAAGCCCTGAAATCAAGCTATGATAGCCTTTTTCATGCTCAATAATGACCATGTTTCCATAATTTTTAAAAAAACCAGCAAAACGGACAACCCCGCCCATGGGCGCAACAATCAGTGAATTTGCGCGCGCTTCAATTGTGACACCCTCGCTAACAGCGCCAAAAGCATCCACATCGCCAAAATCTTTGATTAAAAAACCAGCAACCGGCAAGCGAATATTGCCTGCTGAAGGCATGGTTAAAGCCACGGGGGCGCGTGAAATATTAGCGCTTCGCGGCGTGACATTTTCTGTTTTGGCCGCAGCTAGGCGCGCTTCTTCTAAAGCTTGGGCGCGGCGGCTCTCTTCTTTTGCTAGCTTATCAATTAAATCTTGAAGGTTCTTGGCTTCTTTTGAGAGGCGTGAAATGGTGCTTTCGCTGAGTGTGATCTCGCTTTGCAAGCTTTTATAAGCGCGCTCTTGTTGCTTGAGAAGTGTCGCCATTTGTTTTTTGCGCGCTTCCATGGTTTCTTGTGTGCGCTTTGCGTTGTCCTGGCTTTGCTGTAATTGCGATCTGATTGTGGTGAGTTGGGTCAAATCTTTTGAAATAACTGAGGCGCGCTCTTGAATGGCGGGAAGGGTTGTTTGCATTAACATCGCTGATTGCGCGGCTTTTAAGGGCGCTTCGGGGCGCAATATAATAATTTCAGGCGGTACACGTCGCAAGCGCTGTAAGGCTAAGATAAGCTCTGAAATTGAGCCATAATCAGCTTCCAGCCTTTTGGCTAAGCTGGCCTCGTCATTCGTTAAGGCTTCGATTTTGATATCAAGCTGATTAAGGTTGGTTTCATTGGCCTGAATTTTTTCGGCAACGTCTATAATGTCGCGCTTGGTGGATTGAAGCTGTTCGTTTGTTTGCTTTTCCTGTGACTTTAATGCAGCGCGGTTGTCTTTTTCCTGCGCGATTTGGCTATTGAAAGCTTCAAACGCTTCGGTTTTACTTTTGGGAATAGGGATGTTTTGTTGGGCAAATGAGCCCGCGCAAGGCGTTAAAAAACTAAACACCACAGACGTATAAATTATGATTTTTTTGAAATGACTCATCTCAGAATAGTAAATCATTTTATTCGCGATGGTAAGGGTGTCCTTGGATGATTTGTTGGGCGCGGTATATTTGCTCCATCAGCATTACGCGTGCCATCATATGCGGCCATGTCTGTTTGCCAAAAGCGAGCAATGCGTTTGCGCTTTCGCGCACTTCAGGGGTTAAACCGTCTGCGCCGCCAATCATGAATTGAAAGCGGGAAATGCCTTGGGTCATTTTGTCGGAAAGAAGATTTGAAAAAGCGATGCTTGATAAAGATTTACCCTTCTCATCAAGCGCGAAGCGATAGGCAAGAGAGTCGATTTTATCCAGAATTTGTTGATTTTGAGAGGCTTTGCTATCGCGATCCGAAATTTCGTAGAGCGTGAACTGCCAGCCGAGGCGTTTTTTATAAGTTTCCATTAAAGATAACAGAGACTTATCCTTCATTTTGCCAATGGCAAAGACATCGATACGTGACACATTCCACCTATTGGCGTTGTTTTATAAAACTTTATTGGCGTTTTATGATTTAAGCGGCGGGAACGCCCCTAATCATATTGTTCGTTGTGCTAGGCCCACCTTGCCACATTTTCTCGATATTATAAAACTCGCGCACTTCGCTGCGAAAGATATGAACGATAATATCGCCTGCATCAACAATCACCCAGTTACATTGGCCAAGCCCTTCGATTTTTACATCTTCAACGCCAGATCCTTTTAGACGATCGCGTATTTTTCCGGCCAAAGCAGAAACGTGCCTTGATGATGTGCCTGTTGCCACGATCATAAAATCAGCAATTGCCAGATGTTTTTGCAAATCAATTGTGACAATGTCACTGGCTTTATCCAAATCAAGTGATTCTTCAATCATCACTCTCATGTGTTTAGGGTCCATATTGCCCCTGTTGTATGTTTTTAAAATAGCGTTGGTCTCCTTTCAAAAAATTTAGATATTATTGCGCATTTTTTTGACATAAACAAAAGCGCCCCTGTGTCAAAAACACGGAGCGCGAATCAGCGTTTGCCAAAATTACAAAGCATTTCAAACTGTGAATACAAAGCCTCAAGCTAATAAGCCAGCCTTTCTGCCACTATATGCGAACAATCTCTCATACCTCTATTATAATATTTTTGGCTGTTTTTTGCAATGCTGGGGCAATTTTACCCTCAATCTATACTTTTTTCATCTTGGGTGCGGATATCGGTTGATGAGATGTTCAAGAGTTTGTTCTGCATAATCCAATAAGTATGGTGCGGCAAAAGGGGGTAATTACCAGATCGTTCAATCACCCTATGTTTTTGATGAGAGAGCATTTTTAAAGGCTTTTGCTCTATCAGGCTCCAGGCTGGCGGCCTTGCGACATGGGCGGTGGCGACATGGTCTAAAATATCGCGCCAACGGTGCCATTTATGCATGCTAAGCGCATTGTCCATACCGGTAACCCAGACGAAGTCTGTTTGCGGGAAGTAATGCCGCAGCGCGCGAATGGTTTGCCACGTTAAGTTCAGCTTTAATTGCCGCTCTATGTCGGAGACAATAATTTGCGGGTGATTTACAAATGATTCACACAGATCAAAACGATCTTCAAAGCTGGTTGTGGTTTTTGATTTCAGAGGGTTTTGAGGCGTCACGAGCCACCAGACAACGTCGAGCTTTAAACATTTTATGGCCGCAAGACTAGCGTGGATATGTCCAGCATGGGGCGGGTGAAATGAACCACCAAGCAAACCAACGCGCATATTGCGCCACCGAGCGCCGTCGCGAAGATGGGGGCGTGAAAATATCATCGTATCCGCCCTCATTTAAAAAAAAGGTTTGTTTGCTAATAGCCGGGTGGTTAGGCTGCTTTTTTGGACAATGTCTTAATCGATTGATCGATAAGATTTTCATTTGTCTTCTTATCCATGTTTTGGATAATAATTTGTGTTGTAGCTTGAACAGCCAATTCCGCGGCATATGTCTGAATTTCGCGCTTGGCATTGTTTTCCATGCGCGCCAGTCTTTCTTTTAGTTGTTGCTCTCGACGAGCAGAAATATCTTTCAAATCAGCTTCGGCTTGCTTTGTAATCGAAGCGGCATGACTTTTTGCGCGTTTCAAAATTGCATCAGCTTCTTTTTGTGCATCACGCTGTTTGCGTTGATATTGCGCCAATAATTCTTGCGCTTCAATACGAAGTGATTCAGCGGTTGCGATTTCATCACGAATGCTTGCAATGCGCGTATCCAGTAAGTTTAAAAAAGCAGGCTTACCATAGCGCCACAGTATAAATAAGAAGAGGATAAATGAGAATAATACCCAGATGTTAGTGTCTTGTAAAAGTTCCATATTATGCCGCCTTCCTTGATTGACCATGCAAGGATTCAACCACCGCTTTGGCATCATTGATATTTGTTGAAATGCCGACAATCTTTTGCGCCGCACTGCTGGCAACGTCGGCGGCAATTGTATTCATCTCGTCCATCGCTTGGTTTTTGCTTGTCTCAAGACGCGTTTCGAGGGCTTTGATTTCGCTTTCCATTTTTGAACGGAATTTATCTGTCTCTGTTTCCAGAGATTTAGAGATGGAAGCTTGTGTTTCTTGCACGAAGCGCGCAGCATGTTCGCGGGCTTCTATGAGGCCATTTTCAAATTCTTCTTGCGCGACCATCGCTTCCGCTTTTACTTTTTCTGCGGTCGTAAGGTCGCTTTCAATTTGTGTTTTTCTATTATCAATCGTGCTTGAAATTTCAGGCAAAGCTTTTTTAGAAAAGAACAAATATAAAACTATAAAAGTGATAGCTAGCCAGAAAAGCTGGCTTGGGAATGTTGAAATATCGAATTGTGGCAGTCCGGCATTCGCTTTTTCACCAGCAGTTTCTGCAGCGATTGCAGGCATCGCAGTGAGTAAAAGTAAAGATAGGGCTACCGTATATTTCATCATTGTTCCCAAACCAGTCATAATTTAAACATGTTTTGTTTTAAGCGCGGTTAAGCAACCTAGAACATGAACAAGATCATCAAGCAGACGAGAAGGGCGAAAATCGCCAAGGCTTCTGTCAAAGCAAATGTGATGAAGAATTTTTTGTCCAAGATGGCACTTGCACCAGGGTTACGACCAACAGCTTCGTTGTATGAAGAGAAGATCATTCCCAAGCCGATAGCAACGCCGAAGAGTGGCAAGAGCGCAATAGCAGCGGCAAAAAGTTTAGCAGTTTCCATTTCCATGATTTAGATTCCTTTCGATAAGTTTTACTTTTTAGAGTTCGTTTTAAATTTGTGCTTTTAATTAATGGTGAAGCTCTACCGTGTCTTTGAGATAAATACAAGTCAGAACCGCAAAAACATAGGCTTGTAAAAGAGCAATCAATAATTCAAAAGCGATCAAAATTACATTAAAGAGCATTGGCAACATTGCTCCAAACATTCCCGCAACACCGGCGCCGATCATTGCCACACTAAAGCTTGCAAAAACTTTCAACATTAAGTGCCCTGCCATCATGTTCGCAAATAAACGAACCGACAATGTGATTGGGCGAATGAGAAATGATAAAAGTTCAATCGGTATGATAAGCGGCATAAGCCATAGCGGAATACCGGCAGGGGCGAACAAAGATAAAAAGCGTATACCGTGACGCGCAATGCCGAAAATAATAACGGCGAAAAAGACGAGAGCGGCCAAGGCGAATGTCACAATAATGTGGCTTGTATAGGTGAATGAGAAAGGAATAAGCCCCAAAACATTACCAAGCAAGACGACGATGAATAATGTGAAAACAAACGGGAAGAATTTACGACCGGCTGTGCCGACATTTTCACGGATCAGACCCGCGACAAATTCATAAAGCATCTCGCTAAAGACCTGAACACGACCGGGAACCATTTCTTTGCGTTGAATCGCGATTGTCATGAACACTGTCGAGACAACAACGGCAATCGCCATCCATAAGGATGAATTTGTAAAAGAGAGATCAAAATTACCAAATTCCAAAGGAATGATCGGTTCAATTTTAAACTGCTTAATCGGATCTGCCATATCAAGCTCGCTGATTGGTTATATTAATTTTTTAATCGCAAAATTATTAGCGCGTTTTTAAAGGCTTTGCAACGATGAAAACCATTTTTCACCCAAGATTCTGTGTGATTTTGTAAACCTTATACAATCCCCACCCAAAACCGGTCAAAAAGAACAGAATTAAGAAGAGCGGCATCGTGCCGGCAAAATAATCAATGCCGAACCCGATTGCGCCGCCTGCAACGACATTGACGATTAATTCAGCGCCGGCGCGATAGCCATTATCTTTGTCGGCTAAAGCTTCAGATTCTTCCGGTGTTTCTTTGGTATCGCGCTTTTTTTGGAAATTGGCGATTTTGTCTTCTAAATTTTCAAGATCATCGTTCATAAGGGCTATGCCACATCAAGAAAGTCAAATTGCTGGTTTAGATCAACCGAAACAAGCTTAGAAACACCGTTTTCAGCCATCGTAACGCCATAAAGCCGATCCATTCGCGCCATGGTCAGGCGGTGGTGCGTAATGATTAAGAAGCGTGTCTCGCCGCGCTCTGCGAATTCTTCAAGCATGTCACAAAAACGGTCAACATTGGCATCATCAAGCGGTGCGTCCACTTCATCCAGCACACAAATCGGCGCGGGATTGGTCAGGAACATGGCAAAAATAAGCGCAACAGCGGTTAAAGTTTGTTCGCCGCCCGATAAAAGCGACAGCGATTGCAACGCTTTGCCGGGGGGCTGGGCAAAAATTTCTAGACCGGCCTCTAGCGGATCATCTGATTCGATCATTGCCAGATGAGCTTTTCCACCATGAAACAGACGTGTGAACATATCACGGAAATAGCCATTTACATGATCGAAGGCGGCTTGCAGTCTCTCGCGCGCTTCATCATTTAATTTATTGATGCCTTGGCGTAGTTCCTCAACCGCTTCGGTGAGATCATTTTTCTCGCTTAAAATGCCGCCAAGTTCTTTTTCTAAATCTTCTGATTCTTGTTCGGCGCGCAAATTGACTGCACCTATCATATCACGCGCACGCACGGCTTTGTCACGGCTCTCTTTAAGAACTTGAATTTCAGGCAAGCTTTCAGGATCAAGCGCGGCTTCGGCCATTAAGGCTTCGGGGGTTAGGTCAAAATGATCGCGAATGTAAATGACTGTTGCATCAATTTGTTTTTGGCGTTCTTCAGCCGTGGCCAGCGCATGCGCCCGTTTCTCGCGCGCGTCTGAGAGAACGGATTCGGCTTCTTTAAGCGCTTTTGTCGTGTCGTGTAACTCATTTTCAAGCAAAGCCAGACGCGCCGACACTGCGCTTTTCTCTTCTTCCATTTTGCCCAAATCGGCAAGCATGGCTTGGGTCTGTGTTTTTATTTCCGCGGGGCGATCTTTAAGGGAAGCGAGCTTTTCAGTGGCTTCTTGCTCGCGCTTATCAAGGTCCTTGAGGCGCTCTTGGGCGCGGATACAGCGGTTTTGAAGCGTGATGCGCTCATCGCCGATGGCTTGAAGGCGGGCTTTGCGGCGGTTATGGTCACTGCGCGCTAGCTCTAATGCGTTCAGCGCCGCCTGTAATTTTTGGCGCTTGTCGGCAATGACGCTTTGTAACTCATCGCTATGCGCCTGATTCTTTTCAAAAGCGGCATCATCAAAATCAGCAAGATTAAGCTGATGATCCCCAACACGAATTTCTAAATTACTGATATCTGTTTTTGCTAAAGCAACGGCTTCTTTCAGCCGCGCTTGTTCGGCTTGATAGGAAGCGCCGCTTTCAATGGCATGGTTCAAATCGCGCTGTGCTTGGTCGCGCGCGCTGACCAATTGTTCTTTGTCCTCACGCGCCGTAATGATTTTAGCGGATATTGCTTCTAATATTTCACTTTTACGCGCGAGAGATTCGGTGATCTCTGCGTGTTTTTTTTGCAATGCGGGCTGTTCGGCTTCAAGCGATTGCAATTTATTTTTCTGCTGAAGGCGCTGCGCCGTATGATCGATTGAGCCGGCTTTAATATAAAGCCCGTCCCAACGCCAATATGCCCCGTCTGCGCTCACAATCGATTGCCCCGGTTTTAAATTTTGCGCTGCCAGATTACCTGTCTCGATATCACTGACATAGCCAACTTGACTGAGAGCGGCTTTAAGCACCAATGGCGCTTTAACATGGGGTTGTAATTTTTCAACATTATCGGGTAAAGACGGCAGGTCTTTTTCATTGATTTTTGCTGCACGTCCTTGCCAAACCACAGGCGCGCTTTCATCCTCAGACCCCATCAAGCTATCGCCAAGCGCGCGCGAGAGTGCAATTTCAAAACCGCTATCAGGCTTTACAGAATCAAACATTGTCTCGTAAACGCTGTCATCATCTTCATTGACTATTGAAGAGAGTGTCTCAATTTCAGTTTCCAAAATTTCAATTTTACGCTGGGCTTCCCGTAAAGCATTTTCAGTGTCTTTTAAAGCGTGCGCCGCTTCGTCATGCTTATTATTGAGCATTTCAAGCGCAGATAGGGCGACCGTAATTTTGGCTTCCATATCTTCAATTGTTGCTTTGATTTGGTCTGTGTCGGCAATGTCTTTATTTTGCGATGCGGCTTCGCTGATTTGCGCTTCATAATTGCTCAGGCGTTCTTGCGCTTGGTCGCGCGCTTTGATGTCGCGCTGTAATTGATCTTGTAAACTATCGCGCGATGCTTTGAAGGCTGCGTTTTTCTCTAGCAAAGTGGCTCTTTGTTGTTCAAGAGCGTCAAGCTCGACTTGTATCAAGTTGCCCGCGTTTTCTTTGTCCATCAAATCTTTATCTTGATGGTCTTCTTTACTGCGGATATTGCGCTCTTCATGCACAAGCTTTTCCAGCAGGATTGTATTATCCGCTAATGTTTCACTTTCATGTTTGCGGTCGATTGTGACTTGCTTAATCAGCTCTTCGGCTTCTTTTTGTTGATCTGAAAGACGCGCAAATTCATCTTCAAGGCGCTGTAGACTTAAGCGATAGGTCTGAATTTTGGCCGATAATTCCGCATCACGCTGGCGTAGTTCAGGCAGGTCTTTGGCTTGTTCATTTTGTGTCTTGGTTAATTGGCTGACTGCAATCATATGTTCAGCGACAAGGCTTTCAACGGCGGCAAAGCTGCGCTTCACTTCGTGGAGTTTTTCAGAGGCGATGCGCCATTCAAGGCAAGCGATGCTGACATCTAATTGACGAATTTGAGCGCTGTAATTTTTGTAACGGCTGGCCTGACGGGCTTGTTTCTTTAATTCCTGAAAGCGCGCTTCCATACCGCCCAAAATATCATCAAGACGCATCAGGTTTTTGTCAGTGGCGCGCAGGCGTAATTCGGCCTCGTGGCGGCGCGCGTATAAGCCGCTAATGCCGGCAGCTTCTTCCAAAATCATTTTGCGCTCTGAAGGCTTGGCCTGAATGATGCTCGCGACTTTACCTTGCGATACCAAATACGGCGAGTTTGCACCCGCCAAAACATCGGCATAAAGCATTTGAACATCGCGCGCCCGCACATTCTTGCCGTTGATTTTATAGTTAGAGCCATGATCGCGCTCAATGCGGCGCACAACTTCGATTTCTTCGGTAGTGCTGTAAGGTGAGGGGGCTGTGTGGGCTGTGTTATCAAGCAGCATAGACACTTCGGCGATATTGCGGGCAGGGCGCTTTTCAGTGCCGTTAAAGATGACGTCATCCATACTCCGTGATCCGCCGCGCATCCGTTTGGTGGAGCTTTCCCCCATATTCCAGCGCAGCGCCTCAACAAGGTTTGATTTGCCGCACCCGTTCGGGCCGACAATGCCTGTCAAACCAGGGCCAATTTCAAGCTCTGTCTTATCGACAAAGGATTTGAACCCCTGTAAGCGAAGTTTGTTAAACTGGATCATATACTAAATTTCAATTTTATATCATTAAGGCCATATGGATGAAATCAACCATATGGCCAGAAATTATAAAACAAGCGCGGCTTTACTGCGGCGTCGTGTTTTCGTCTTGGTCAGCAAGCAAGCTGTCAATATAGGCTGAAAATGCCGTATAGCTTTGCGCGCCGCGTATCATGTTTTCGCCGCCATTAATGACGAAACTTGGTGTCGAGTTCACTTCAAATTCCGTACTCGCCATCTGCATGTTGCCCAAAATGGCTTCTTTCATCAAATCGTTTGAAAGACACTCGTCAAGCTGTTCATCCGTTGCGCCCAGCAATTTTGCATTTTGGCGCAATGTTGGGAGGTAATCACTAGAGAAAGCCCAGTCTTTTTGTGTTTTAAACAAGAATGAGATGTACTGGAAATAACGATCTTCAGGCAAACATCTTGCGATGACTGACGCATCAAGAGCGGGCGCGTTTAACGGGAAATCAACAAAAGTAAAATGAACTTTACCTGTATCGATGTAGCTTTCTTTAAATTGTGGGAATGTATCGTTATGAAAATCAGCGCAATGACCACATGTAAAAGAGGCAAACTCTTCGACTTTCACGGGCGCGTTAATATCACCCAATGAGCGGGGCATAATGGCTGATGCCATCGGTAAGCCTTCGATTTCAAGGTTTGTTTGGCCAGTTGATTGTGTCGCTGTTGCGTTGCGTGCGTTTTGCTCTTCCTCTGAAAGATTTGTGATTTGAGAGGCTGTGTCTTCTACAGGGTCTTGCAGCATGATATCTGCCGTAACGTCTTCAATCATTTCGACAGTATCTTCAACGATAGCAGGCCTTGCGTTTGGCTCCATCATTTCGGTGTAGTAATAATATCCGCCACCGGCGACAAGCAAAAGTAGGACAAGTAAGACAATTAGTTTTTTCATGGCACGCCTCGTTTAAAAAAATGATAAATTTGTTATATAGAATTCCTTATAACAAATCAAATTTTGAGCGTGAAAAGTCAAGGCAGGCTTTAGCTTATCTAACAATTATCCACATTTAGCATATCCTGATTCAAGCCTGATTTTTTTTAGCCTTTTTCAGGCTCAACAAGGTAAAAATATACAATATCACTGTTATGACCTGTCTGTGCTTGGCCGCGCGCCTTAACATCAATGCGCGAGGACGCGATGCCGTTCGCGATTAAAAAATCACGCAAAGCCAGAGCGCGCGCTAGTGATATGCGGCGCGCGCTTTCTACTTGCTCACTGCTGACGGTTGCATACGATTCAATTTGAATGCGGCGTAACGGATCAGCCCTTAAAGGACCTAGAACACTTTGGCGCAAGGTGCTTTCGCTTGCATTGGGGAAATCATGAATGCCGGGTTTATAAGACAACGCGAACAGATACGCTGCGTCGCCCTTAGTCTCACCTAGCTTTTGCTGTGTTTTGTTACCGACACTGGCATATGTACGCGTTATACGATTCGTGGCAGATTTGTTATCATTTCTGATCGGGACAGATATATCACGAATAACAGTCTCTCTTTTAGGCGGCGTTTCACCACTCAATCTAAGGGCAAGATCATTGGTGCTTTGAACAAGTGCAATCATTTCTTGCGGGGCAATGTCTTTGACATTATATGGTGTCCCGCGCTCATCTTGGTTATGGGCGACAATGCGCGAAGGAAGAGACTCTGTAACGTTCAGTGATTCGGCTTGCACAACTTTAGTGGGCGCAGCTTTTACAGCCAGTCCGGCTTGTTTATGGCCACTAAATAAATCGTTTGTTTTCTTTTGCGCTGAAACCGCAGCAACGCGAGAGGCATTCATAATATTTGGCCGTGCAGGCGGTATGGGGATCGCGCCCGTTACAGTTTTTTTAAGCGGTGCACTCGTTGTTCTTACAGGCGTGAAAGTCTCTGTATTTTGGCGCGCCCTTAAAAGACGGTCAGACTCGGTGAGGGGGAGCGGGTTTTGTAGCGCCTGTTCTCGACTAATTTGGGGGGTTGTATCGATACCAGGGTCAGAGGAGCTTGAGCGTTGACGTATAGTAACGGGGAACTGGATTAATTGGCTTGCTTTTGGCACTGGCGGCTCAGGCGTCACCTCCACTAAGGGTGTCGATGTTGATAAGCCGGCAGGGTCAAGCGCATCAAGAGATAGTGAACCAAATAAACCGTTCGGATCATTGTCATCAGCTCGTGATTGTGGGTCAGCGATAAAAGAAAGGCATAATATAATGCCGAGCACTATAATTATCTTTTGCATAAAAACTCTAGGCAGCATCTTTTTTACGGCGTACACCATTTAAAATTGTTTTCAATTCGCCATGAATCGTATCATTTCCAGCAAGAATATTTTTGGCAAAAACGGGCTCTGAGCGACCATCCATTTGAGTGGCAACACCGCCAGCCTCGCGCACAATGATATAGCCTGCGGCCATATCCCATGATTTAAGGCCATTTTCCCAAAATGCATCCAAACGCCCCGCCGCAACATAGGCTAGATCAAGCGCGGCAGCACCGTAACGGCGCAAGCCTTGGGTGTAATTCAAAACGGCCTGACTTTCTTTTGAAAATTGAGCGCGCTCTTCAGAATTAGCTTGTGCAGGCTGCCCCATGCCAATCATGCAGGATTCTAAGTTCGTGCGGCCTGAAACGCGCAAACGCTTATTACGAACAAAAGCGCCTTCGCCTTTTTGAGCGCGGAACATTTCGTCTTTGATAGGGTCGTAAACAACGCCCACAACAATTTCGCCCTTAAACTCAAGCGCGACAGAAATGCACCAATGGGGGATGCCGTGTAAAAAATTGTTTGTGCCATCAAGCGGGTCAATAATCCAGCGATAATCAGCATCTTTTGGTCCTTTTGCGCCGCTTTCTTCCATCAAAAATGCATAATCAGGGCGCGCTTTTGACAGTTCCTCGTACAAAATCTCTTCAGCGCGGCGATCGGCAGCGGACACGAAGTCGCCAGGGCCTTTGCGTGAAACCTGTAATTGCTCAACCTCGCCAAAATCTCGGGTGAGGGAGCGTGCCGTTTTTTCAATGGCGCGCAACATTACGTTCATATTTGGTGATAGAGCCATGATTAATCCTGCTTTTACTTTACGATAAATTCAATTTTAAAAGATCAGCGACAAAAGAGTTAGTCTTTTGCACGCTCTACATAGGTGCTGTCTTCGGTTTTTACAACAATGCGAATGCCTGATTCAACGTGGGGCGGCACCATAACACGCGCGCCGTTTTCTAGCACGGCTGGTTTATATGATGTCGTAGCTGTCTGGCCTTTCACAACGGGTTCAGCCTCAACGATTTCCATTGTGACTGTGTCCGGAAGCTTGACGCCAAGCGGCTCGCCTTCAAATAATTCAATCTGAACAACCATGCCTTCTTGCAAATATTGCTTTGGGTCACCAATAATTTCGCCATTAACTTCTAATTGCTCATAATTTTCTGTGTGCATGAATGTAAACATATCGCCGCCATCTTCGGCGAACAAATATTGATAATCTTCTTGCTCAAGGCGGGCGCGCTCTACAGTCTCTTGGGTGCGGTAGCGCACATTATCTTTACTGCCGGAGCGAATATCGCGCATTTCGATTTGAATGACGGAATTGCCCTTGCCCGGCTGGATGATATCATATTTTGTTACAACAAAAAGACGGCCGTCTTTTTCAACTACATTGCCGGGCCTCAGTGTGATTGCCGTTACTTTCATCGCCTTTTTATCCTTATGGTCTTCGTTTGATGCTTTTGCTTCGATGCTTGTTATAGATCAAGATTTGGATTCTTGCAAAATAGCATTTCCTAAAGATTCAAGTTTTTCAATCAATTCAGGGTCGTCAATGTCTTTTAAATTAAACTCTTCGACTGAATTTTCTTTTTGAATCAGTGTCTTGCGTGGTATTTTTGTTCTGTTTTTCTCTAATTTACCGGAGGCCACGAATTTGATATCGGCAATCCAATCATCGCCGAATAAGCGGTTCATACGGTCTAAAATCAATTCTTTTTGGTAATGGAGAATGGTCGAATCAGCCGCTGTGCAGGAGACTTCTAAGATAGCGCTTGGCTTTTTTGCACCGTCTTTTTTGAAATAGCGCAGCTTTATGGGGCAAGCGCGCGATGCCATCGCTTCGCCCATAATTTGCTCCCACTGCGAAATAATGCGCCCAAGCATCACAAATTTTCGCTTGAACACCTTGTTCGTCGCCTTGGGTACAGCTTGTGATAATAATTTTAAGGCCATGTTTGGATTGTCCGCATTCCTAAATATGGTTATTGTGACGACTATGGCAGGCCTTACAAAAATCAGCAAGAATCATTCACAAAAGATGTCAAAAACATCCGCCGATCCAAAACTACACTTTGAAGCGACAGAGTTTACAACACATGTCTTTGATTGGTATGACCGCCATCAGCGCGCTTTGCCGTGGCGGCAAATTCGTCACAAAGGAGAAGGGGACTTGCAAAATCCTTACTTTGTGTGGCTTTCGGAAGTTATGCTACAGCAAACCGTCGTCGCCACTGTCATCCCCTATTTTTTGAAGTTCATCGCAAAATGGCCAAATATCCATGATTTAGCCGCCGCGCCAAATGAAGAAATCATGACAGCATGGGCAGGGCTTGGTTATTATGCGAGAGCGCGAAATCTGCATAAATGCGCTAAAATTGTTTCAAACGAGCATGATGGCGTTTTTCCGCAAACGCTTGTTGAACTTAAAAAACTTCCCGGTATTGGCGAATATACCGCGGCTGCAATCTTGTCTATTGCCTTTGATAAGCCTGCAACAGTTGTGGATGGCAACTTTGAGCGTGTTTTTAGCCGTATTTTTGCCATTGAAACACCTCTGCCAAAAAGCAAGAAAGATATCTATGATCTTGCAGAGAAGATTGCTTTTTCACCTATGAGCCGGCATGGCTGTTATGCACAGGCTATCATGGATATTGGCGCGACGATTTGTCTGCCCAAACAGCCTAAATGCGTGCTTTGTCCCCTCAAACAATTCTGTAACGGTTATAAACGCGGGGATCCTGAGGTTTTTCCGTATAAAGAAAAGAAGGCGGCAAAGCCAAAACGTATAGGCAGAATATATTTGATTGAAAATGAGAAAAATGAAGTTTTGATGGAGAAAAGGCCCGACAAAGGCCTTCTTGGTGGCATGTACGGTTTTCCGACATCGCAATGGATTACGTCATTATCGCCGTTATCAACAGAAATACAGCCACAAAATACTGAACTAGCACATACAAGCCTTGTATCGACGCCGATAAAAAATGCTAAAATTCATCATAGCTTTACTCATTTTGATTTAGAATTGGAGGGCTACAGCGCCAAACTTGATGCGAGCCTGTTTACAAAGGGTAAGCATTTTGCATGGGTTCAGAAAGCTGATATCATTAAACTCGGACTTCCGACTGTTTTTAAAAAATTTGCAAAATTGGTTTTAATATATGAACATTAAAAATATTTTCATCGCCCTCTCTTTCTTCATCATCACAAGCGCTTCTATGCCCTCATCGGCAAATGATGAACCGATTGATATCAATCCTGAGGAATTGATTGTGAAAACAATCACTGAGACAGATGAGGACATCTATGTTTCACCTACGGTGCAAAATTTATCAAAGCTATATTGGGCTCTTGGTAAGCACGATCCGAGCGATACGGAAGCTGTGGAGAACTATCTGCGTATTAATGAATGCAATCTTTTCATGCAGTTTTACCATAATGATTTTGAGTGGAGCAATATTGTCGAGGCCACACGCGAGTATTTAAAAACCAGCAAAAACGAGTTGCCACGAGATTTTGAACTTCTCACGACGATTGCTTTTGATCGTTATGATATTGAAAACGAAATATTTGAACTGGATGCTAGTTATAAAATTAGCGGCCTTCGCCGTATCGACTTTGACATGAATAGCGTTAATGATCTTGAAAAATGTGGGTTAAAAGGATATGTACCTGGGTATCCGGGAAACATGATTGTAATTTTGAATCGTCCTTTAAACGTTGAGGAAGTACCCGTAAAAATGGAGTTGGCTAAACTTTATTTGGAAGAGGCACGATCACAGTTTCAAACTTTGCCATTAGCGCGACAAATGAAACAACATGAGAGACTGGCTTATTTACGTCTTAAAATTAAAATATTACAATATAAGGAAACAGTTCGTGTTACGAATAATTTCCCGCGTGCGGTTGTGTTTGGACGTCTTGAGGGCTTTGAAATTTACGCTGATCCAGATCGATTGAAGCCACTATATTTTGAACAGTTTGATTCGCGCGCCGAACGCCGTGACCGCATAAGAAAGCGTTTAGAGCAAGAAGAGCGCATGCGCCAAGAAGAAGAATTAAGACGACGTTAGATTATGATCTTTAAGCGTTCATAGAGATTGCGATCGCATCCATGTCAGCAAACGCAGCAGGTTTTTCTAGTTGCACTGAGATAGATACAATCTCTTTTTGTGAAAGTGCAAAAGCGATAATGCGCTCACCAATCGTTTCCAGCAAATCGATATGTTTATTTAAAACGATATCACGAATGGCTTGGACAAGAATCTCATAATTAAACACATCGTCAATTGTCGCGTTCTCAAACTTTGTTTCATTTTCTTTCAACAAAGCTTCGACATTGATGATTAAAGGCTGCTTCTTTGCCTTCTCATGGTCATAGATTCCGACAGAAGCATCAAGCCGCATATTTTTAATGATGACTTTCATGTCATATATCCTTGAATTTATAACGCCTTATTTCATGCACAATATTTAATGCACAATACTTGATACAGGGCTGGCCTCAAGTTTGTCTTTGGCCATATCTCTAATTACTTTTTGGCGCAATGTGTCAATCGGCATTTTGTCTTTACCTTTGTGAATATGCCAAAATGTCCAGCCATTACAAGACGGCGCGCCTTGAAGGCTGGCGCCAAGTTTATGTATAGAGCCGCGCGTGCCGTTTTCAGCAATCAAAGAGCCGTCTGCGCCTACTTTCGCTTCAAAGCGATTGCGCGAGTCTGTTAGGCGCGTGCCGGGCTTTAACAGGCCGTTTTCAATAAGCTGTCCAAACGGGATGCGTGGCTGTTCGCGTTTGGCTGGCGTGTGCAAAATTTCGCCCTCACCAAGCTGTTTGATACTTTCAAGGCGCCGCGTTGCCACATCAATATACTCTTGCTCTTGTTCAATCCCAATATATTTTCGCCCAAGCTTTTTCGCCACAGCGCCTGTAGTGCCTGTTCCAAAGAAGGGGTCTAGCACGACATCGCCGGGGTTGGTTGAGGACATAATAGTTCTATATAAAAGTGCTTCGGGCTTTTGTGTCGGGTGTGCTTTTTGGCCTTCGTCATTTTTCAACCGCTCGCCGCCCGTACAAAGCGGGATGAACCAATCACTGCGCATTTGCAAATCTTCGTTCAAGGCCTTCATGGAGTTATAGTTAAAGCGATATTTGCTCTTTTCCGATTTGGCCGCCCAGATCAAAGTTTCATGCGCATTGGTAAAGCGGCGACCGCGAAAATTAGGCATCGGGTTTGTTTTGCGCCAGATCACATCGTTCAAAATCCAGTAGCCTAAATCTTGTAAAATAGCGCCAACACGAAAAATATTATGATAAGAGCCAATCACCCAAAGTGAGCCGTCAGGCGTGAGCGCATCACGCGCTGCACTCAACCAGTCATGGGTGAATTGATCGTAGGCTTTTAAGCTGTCAAACTGATCCCAATCATTATCAACGGCATCAACCAGCGAATTGTTCGGGCGGTGCAGATCACCATTTAACTGAAGGTTATAAGGCGGGTCAGCAAAGACCATATCCACGCTTTCTTTAGGAAGCTTGCGCATTTCTTCAATACAATTCCCTTTGATGATCGAATTAACTGTGGATTTATCTAATTTTTGACTCGACATATTCTTCTCCAATTTCGAAAACAGGTCGAATCATGAGTCAAAACTGATTCGCCGTCAAGAAGAAAATGTAGATTCGTGCTTGAGAGTCAGTCACTTAAACCGATTTATCCAATGACTAGAGTCACTTACAGCGCAATTAAAAAAGATGCTTAATAGGCGCAAAACTACGCCTGTGAAAGGGCGTTATACCGTTTTCATGGATGGCGGCAACATGCGCTTTTGTTCCATAGCCTGCATTATTGCACCATTGATAGGCCGGATATTGCTTGTGCAGATGATGCATAAGACGATCGCGGGTGACTTTTGCGACAATTGAAGCGGCGGAAATGGTTTTTGATTTTTGGTCACCCTTGACGATGGCTTTCGCAGGGCAGGGAAGCTCAGGAATGAATTTCCCATCAACCAAAGTCGTGCCGACTTCTGAAACGCCAAAATCTTCGCGCATTTGATAAAAGCTGCGTTTCATCGCCAGTAAGGTTGCGTTATGGATATTGATTTCATCAATTTCATCCGCGCTGCATTGTCCAATTCCAAAATGACATTGTGTGGTGATGTTTTCAAAAAGCATCTCACGTTTTTTAGCCGAGACAATCTTGCTGTCATTGAGCAATACGACAAAATCTTGATCGCGAATGCGGGGCGGAATCCAGACCGTTGCGGCAATGACAGGGCCAGCAAGAGGGCCACGCCCAGCTTCGTCAATCCCGCAAATTGGCCCTTGATAATCATCTTCAAAATCAAAAAGGCCGATTCCTTGGGCTTCAGGAGAGTGTTTTACTAACGATTTCATAGACATCCGGTGACAGGTTTTCAATGTTCAAAATACGATTTAATGTCTCTTTCATCTTCTCTTGGCGATCAGGCGTATAGCGCCGCCACTCACGAAGCGGGGTCAAAAGCCGCGCCGCAATTTGCGGGTTAATCTCGTTCAGTTCCACCACCGCATCCGCCAATAAATGATACCCCGCACCATCTTCACGATGAAAACAGATCGGGTTACTCATACAAAAAGCGCCATAGAGCGAGCGCACACGATTGGGGTTTTTCATGGTAAAATCAGAATGCGCTTTCAGGGCATGAATGTGTCCCATAATATCATCGCGCACCGCCATCGCCTGCACAGCAAACCATTTATCAATCACCAGTGGATAGGCTTTAAACTCATCATAAAAGCCCGTAATGGCTTGCATGCCAAGTGGTGACGTCGTTTCAACCAGACACGCCAGAGCCGCCATGCGGTCCGTCATATTATTGGCATTTTCAAAATGCGTCATCGCCATTTTGGCATCATCGTCAGAGCGCGCATGTGTCAAAAATTGCAATGCTATATTACACAAAGCGCGCCGCCCCATTGATTGCGGGTCAGGGCTGTAATCACCCTTGATTTTATTCTCATGATAAAGCGTTTCAAAGATATCGCGGTTTTCACTGACAAGCTGTTTAACCAGCGCTTGCCGCGCCGCTTGAATGGCTTCGGGGTCAACAATCTTTTGCTCTTGGGCAATAGCATTAAAATCGGGAATGCGAATAGCACGTGCCATCAAGGCTTTATCCTCATCATGCACCGCTCTTTTTAATAATTCAGCATAAGATTTTGTATAATCCTGCGAAGGTTTTTTGCCTGTTAGCAAGGCCGAGATCACCTTCAAAGCGAGCTTTTGCCCAGACTCCCAGCGGTTGAAGCCATCGTTATCATGCACCATCAAAAAGCGGTGATCGTCATCGCTTAAGTGTGAGCGCAATTTCACGGGCGCAGACAGGCCACGCAAGATGGAAGGCACAGGCTTTTGGCCAATATTCTCAAAGACAAATTCCTGCGACGTTTTGGTTAGCTCTAAAAGCTTTTCTGCAATCACTTTGCCGCTTGGGTCAAGCAAGGCAGTGCGCACAGGAATGTGATAGGGAAGTTTTTGCTTTGGCGTCGGCGGGCAAGATTGGGTAAGACGCAGAGTGTAAGTTTTGTCTTTTTGATTGTAAGTGCCTTCGCTGAGAATAACAGGCGTGCCGGCTTGTTCGTACCAGCGGAAGAATTGCGACAAATCGCGACCTGAAGCATCTTCCATGCATTTGACAAAATCCTCGCATTTTACGGCTTGCCCATCAAAGCGCTCAAAATATAAATCCGTGGCTTTGCGATAGGTGTCCGCGCCCAAAAGCGTGTGGAGCATACGGATCACTTCCGCGCCTTTTTCATAGACTGTGACAGTGTAAAAATTATTGATTTCGATGTAATTATCAGGGCGTATCGGATGCGCCATCGGCCCTGAATCTTCGGGGAATTGCAAACGCCGCAAAAGCGCGACATCATCAATGCGCTTGACCCCGCGCGAGTTCAGATCAGCCGAGAACTCTTGGTCACGAAAGACGGTCAGGCCTTCCTTGAGCGACAACTGAAACCAGTCACGGCAGGTCACGCGGTTGCCTGTCCAGTTATGGAAGTATTCATGCGCAATCACGCCTTCAACGCGCTCATAATCCATATCAGTGGCTGTTTCAGGCTGAGCCAGCACCAAAGCTGTGTTGAAGATATTTAGCGAAGTGTTCTCCATCGCGCCCATGTTAAAATCACTTACGGCGACAATATTGAATATGTCGTAATTATAAACGCGCCCGTAAACATCTTCATCCCATTTCATAGATTTGATCAGCGATTCCATCGCATGCGCGCACTGGCCTTCATCGCCGGCGCGAACATAAATTCGTAATGTCACATCAACATTCTCGGCGGTTTTGAAGGTGTCTTCGATATGTACGAGATCGCCCGCAACAATTGCGAACAAATAGCAGGGCTTGGGGAAGGGATCATCCCACACCGTAAAATGCCGGCCGCCTTTAAGATCGCCATGCTCGATCAAATTACCGTTTGATAATAACACAGGGCATGTTTTCTTGTTCGCTTCAAGCCGCACGCGGAATGTCGCCATCACATCAGGGCGGTCTTGATAATAAGTAATCGTGCGGAATCCTTCAGCCTCACATTGCGTACACCAATTGCCGCCCGACTTATAAAGCCCTTCAAGCCGTGTATTATTGGCAGGGTCAATTTCGGTTTCAATTTCAAGGCTGAAATCACCATTGGGCGGGTTTATCAGCGTCAGGCTTTTGTCATTGTGTGCATAATTTTTTCCGCTCTCTAAAGCTTTGCCATTAAGCTTAATTGATTTCAGAATTAGATGCTCACCATTGAGTATAAGTTCGTCCGCATCGCCATCAAGTTTTTGAAGCGATAATTTCGAATTCACAATTGTTTTATCTTCAAAAATTTGCAGGCTCATATCCGTGTGGATAATTTTCCAAATCGGTGCCTTATAATCTTTGAGGTAAATTGTTTTGGGCATTTCTGTGCGAAGCATGAGGCGCGAATCCTTTTCTTTGACATTTCAAACAGTATGCCCGTAAGATTTTGGAATGAAAACACCTGTTTTAAAAACTGCGCGCCTGATTTTGCGGCCTGTCACATTGGATGACGCGCCTGCTATTCAGCGCCAGATCAATAATTGGAATGTCGTTCAATATTTATCCAAGGATGTGCCGTGGCCGTATCCTGATGATGGCGCGCACTGGTTTTTGAGCGAAGTGTTGTTGCCTGCTATGGAGCGCGGCACATGCGGCTGGGCGTTGACTGAAAAAGACGGCCCCAAAAGCGGCTTGATTGGCCTTGTTGAATATAGGATGAAAAAGAAAACCGAGGAGGGAGGCAATCGCGGCTTTTGGCTGGCGGAAGCCTTCTGGCGGCGCGGTTACATGACCGAAGCCGTGACGGCAATTCAAGACTGGCTGTTTTTTGAGCAGGGGATTGAAAGCTTAACGGTCGTGAATGCGGCCTCAAACGAAGGCTCGCGCCGTGTCAAAGAAAAGACAGGAGCGCGCTTTGTCAAGCATATCGAACTCGCCCACAATAGCGGCGATTCAAAAACGGAAGTGTGGGAAATTACAGAAAAAAGCTGGAAAGATTATCGCGGCCGCGCTTAAAGGGGGCCTGTAGGGTCTTTTGGTTTAGGCGCGTCTGTCTCGGAAGCGCCATTCTTACGACCATCAACCCACTCTGCAATGCGTCTTGAAACAGCAGGGCCGCCTAAAACGCCCGCAACGAAGGCGGCTGGAATAGCCACTTTGGCAAGCGGCGGCACTTTCCACGTCACCGCGCCGACTTTCGCCGCGCTTGTGAAGCCTGTCTTAAGGCGATCTTGACCGTGATTACGGATAAAGTCAGCGGCGTCTTTGCGGATTTCACCTTTGGCGACATAATCAAAATTACGGCGCACTTCCTCACCGAGATCGCGACCTAGATCTTCGAACACGGATTTATCGTTTGGGTCTTTGTTTTTATCTTTGCTCATATGGTGATCATAGCAAAATCAGCCCTGACCGTCTATAAAAACCGATCTTTGCCCTTTATTGCGGGGCGGGGGCGCTGAAATCCGTTGCCCCTTCATCCTTTTTTGGCAAAGATTTCACCAGTTTCTCGCGCACTTGCGGGGTCAAATCCGCTTTCTCGCTAATTGATTCAAGCGCCTTTATCATAAGAGCGGCTTGGTCATCGCTGTAATTACCCCAGTTTGCCAAAACCTCGACAAAGCGCGAGGCCGTTGTGCCGTTAATATCATCAAGTTTTTTAACAACATCGGCGATAAACATATAACCGCGCCCGTCTTCATGGTGGAACTGGCCATAATTGCTGATAAAGCCGCGCATCAGGCTTTGGGCATGGCCGGGGTTTTCCCAGTTGAATACATCCGATTCCATGATGTCTTTAATCGTGTCAATCACGCCGTCAAAATCGCTTGCGCCTTGCAGCATGAACCATTTTTGAATGGTCAGCTTATCGTCTTTGTAGCGATCATAAAAATCGTCAAAAACGGCTGTGCGGCTTTGGCTATCGTGGTTTTTCAGCGCGCTCATTGCCGCTAATCGGTCTGTCATGTTGTCGGCAGCGAGATATTCATGCTCCAGCTGATGCAAAAGAGACAAGCTACTATTCAGCGATAGCCATGCCATAGCGCTGTTGCGGAGCGCGCGGCGGCCTGTTTCGGCATATTCAAAGCGGTAAGGTTCGCTTGTGCCATTTTGCGAAAAGACAGCTTTCATCTCTGCGCGCAGTTCTGTCGCCAATGTTGCCGATAAATGCTTGCGCACACCATAAAGCGTGCGCGGCGAAACTTTACCAAGCGCCGCCTCAAGCTCTTTAATACCGGGCATTGAGAACGTTTCAGCTTTTAAAGCCGCATCCTCGCTCTCTTGCGACCAAAGCGTGCGCATAGCTTCAATAAAGCGCGCATCAACCGCAGGCATTGCGCCTGTTTTATCGGCTTCTTTATAAAGACGCGTTAATTCAGCCAAAGCGAGCTTTTGCCCTGCATCCCAGCGGTTAAAGCCATCTGAATCATCGGTCATTTGTTTGAAAAGCTGTTCATCGCTGAGGCCAGAATCAAGCGTTACAGGTGCCGAAAAACCACGAAGCAAGGAGTGGAACGCAGGCTCTTGCGCCACATTTTCAAAAACAAATGTTTGTTTCGGCTTGGTGAGTAACAGCAAATGTTGCGCAGTTGCTTTGTTATCATAAACAGCTTCCATGTCTTGCCCCTGATCGTCCACCAAGGCCATTTCAATTGGAATCATCATCGGTTTGTTTGATTGTTGTGATTCGATAAAGCTTTGCTCAAGTGTTAATGTGTATGTCCGAGATACCGCATCATAAACACCTTTCGCACCAATACGCGGACGACCAGCTTGTGTATACCACAGATCAAATTGGCCTGAAAAATCAAGGCCTGAGACCTTCTCCATACTCGCTTTAAACTCATCGATTGTTACAGCTTGCCCATCATAGGTTTTGAAATAATCTTTCACGCCCTCAACGAATTTTTCTTCACCCATCATAACCTTCATCATGCGCAAGACTTCAGAGCCTTTTTGATAGATTGTGCCTGTATATAGGTTTTCAACCGAAGCGGCCTCTGGCGGCATGACGGGGTGCGCGAGGGGGCCGTCATCGCTTGGAAACTGAGCGGCGCGCAATGTGCGCACAGCGCTGATGCGTTCCCATGAATCGGAGGTTGTGAAGGCTGTGAACATTTGTTCACGCATCACGGTTAAGCCTTCTTTGAGACTGATATTAAACCAGTTGGCAAGGGTGACGCGGTTGCCGGAATAATTGTGGAAATATTCATGGCCGATTACGTCAGTAATGCTTTGATAATTTCCATCTGTGGCAATATCAGGCGTGGCCAGCACAAGGCTGTCGCGGAAAATGTTCAAGCCCTTGTTTTCCATCGCGCCGAACGTGAATTTAGCAACAGATACAACGTTATAATCATCAAGATCATACTCACAGCCAAAAACATCTTCGTCCCATTTCATGGACTGCTTTAAGGCTTCAAGCGCATGTTTGCCTTTTTCACTTTCGCCTGGCTCGGTGAAAACGCGTACGTTTACATCACGACCTGACATGGTCACAAATACATCTTCGACAACATCCAGATTGCCATTGGCTGTGCAAAACAAATAAGCCGGTTTTGGCCATGGGTCGTTATAGGTGGCAAAATGACGCCCGCCTGCCAGATCACCTTCGCCTGTTTTGTTGCCGTTCGCCATTAAAGTCGGGAAGGCGGCCTTGTCAGCTTCAACGCGCACATCATAAATAGCCATGACATCAGGCCTATCCAAAAACGGTGTGATGCGGCGGAAACCTTGGGATTCACACTGCGTTGTAATCACGCTATCGCTTTGGTAAAGGCCAGTGAGCGCGGCGTTATGCTGCGGCTCCAAATATGTTTCAATTTCAACTTCCATCTCATCATCAACAAGGTTGAAGGGGATGCGAAGCTCGTTTGTTTTTTCATCATAGCTATAGCCTTCAGGCGAAAGCTCCCAGCCATCGACTTTGACGGATTTGATATATGGCGTGCCTTTGGGGTTGGGGTTCTCTGCATTCAAAACGAGCTCTGTGAAATCGTTACCGCCATTTTGGCTGTCGCGATAATATGTGACTTTGGAGGTGGCGATTGTGTGGTCTTCGTGAATATCAAAATTCAATGAGACAAAATCTGTGTTCACAGAAGGGCGCGCATAATCGGCAAGGCGCAGTGTTTGAATATCAGACATTATTTTCCCCGTTCGGTATTATTGAAATTACCGAAGAGCCTATCAAGAGGCCTTATATATGACAAGAGAAATTAAGTGTTTGGCTCTTCAATAGACTCTGCGCCAGTGTCTTCATTCATAATTTCAGCTTGGCTCAGATCATAAAAATCTTCGTCCTCGTCCGTCTCCTGACCGTGACCACGTGCAAGTTTGATAGCATCGGTGATTTTGTAAAGCACCGCATCCGTGCCTTCGCCCGTGACGGCCGAGATTTGATAGACAGGCTTGCCGATGGCTTTTTCAAGCGTTTTCGCCTGATCTTCGGAGAGTTCCGCACCAATAGCGTCACATTTATTGATCGCAACGATTTCAGGCTTATCTTCAAGCCCGCCGCCATATTGCTTCAGTTCTTCGCGGATCATGAAATATGTATCGGCTAAATCGTCTTGTGTCGCATCAATCAGGTGCAGCAAAACAGAGGTGCGCTCCACATGCCCTAAAAACCGTGTCCCTAAACCTTTGCCTTCATGCGCGCCCTCAATAAGCCCCGGAATATCGGCCAATACGAAATCATAATCACCGATTTTACAAACGCCCAGATTCGGATGAAGCGTCGTAAACGCATAATCAGCAATTTTGGGTTTGGCTTGCGAGACAACCGATAGAAATGTTGATTTGCCGGCATTTGGCAAGCCAACAAGCCCTGCATCAGCAATGAGTTTTAAGCGTAGCCACACCGCGCGCTCTTCACCCGGCCAGCCAGGGGTTGATTTACGGGGGGCTTGATTGGTTGAGCTTTTGTAATTCGCATTACCAAAGCCGCCATCGCCGCCTTTAAGAAAAACACGAACCTGACCAACTTCGGTAAAATCAGCCAAAACAGTCTTTTTGTCTTCATCCATAATTTGTGTGCCGACAGGCACTTTTACAATGCAATCTTCGCCGCCCGGGCCAGAACGGTCACGCCCCATGCCCGGCTTGCCGCTGGGGGCACGGAAATGCTGCTGATAACGAAAATCAATGAGTGTATTGAGGCCATCAACGCAATGAAAGATAACATCGCCGCCACGACCGCCATTGCCGCCATTCGGACCACCATAGGCGACATTCTTCTCGCGGCGAAAACTGACGCAGCCGGGGCCGCCGTTTCCGCTTTGCAGATATATTTTGGCTTCGTCGAGAAATTTCATTTTATGCTCTTATTACCCTATAGGTTTGCTATAAAAAAAGGGGAGGCCGCAGCTTCCCCTTTTCAAAAATATGATGTGCGCAAGCTTATTCAGCCGCAGCACGTACGCCGTCATTGGCGGGTACAATATTGACAACTTTGCGGCCGCTACGGTTTGTCGAAAAACGAACTTCGCCGTCAACCAATGCAAAAATTGTGTGATCTTTTCCAAGGCCAACATTCATTCCGGGGTGGAACTTCGTGCCGCGCTGGCGAATGATAATGTTACCGGCTGTTGCGAACTCGCCACCGTAAACCTTAACGCCGAGACGACGACCAGCGGAGTCGCGACCGTTACGGGAACTACCACCTGCTTTTTTATGTGCCATGATTTATCTCCTGAATTGATAGATATAAAAGATTAAGCCGCTTTAATATCTGTAATTTGAATAACTGTGCGATGTTGCTTGTGGCCTTTTTTGCGACGATAATTTTGACGACGCTTTTTCTTGAAAATCACAACTTTATCATCACGATCGTGGGCAACAACTTTCGCTGTTACCTTAGCGCTTTTTCCGCCTTCACTATATAAAACATCAACATCAACTGTTGCGCCTTCTTTAGCGTCTAGCTTCTCAACGCGGATTTTATCATCTTTAGCAACTTTATATTGCTTGCCGCCTGTGCGAATTACTGCAAACATATTCTCACCTATTTTGGAATTATTGAAACAGGGTTATAACCCTAACTAAGATTGTCTGTCAAGGAAACAAGTAAGGGATAAACAACAATAATGCAACGAGAGAAAAATATATTTGATAAGCCGCTTGTTTTATTGATCGATGATGTCGACCATTTTTATCAAGAAAAGCTCTCAGCAATGGCTTTGGAGATGGACTTAAGTTTGGTCACTCTTGAACAAGTCGACGATTTTGATAGGTTTGCAGAGCATGCCGTATTGATTTTTGTTAATAAAACCCCTCAGAAATTAACAAAGGCAGCACATTTCCCGACGTTGAAAATGAAAAATGACCGGATTGTGTGTGACATTTTGGCCTTTGCCGACAGTGCGACAACAAAAGATCGTATGTCTTGGTTGTCGGATGGCTATGATGGGGCGCTTAATCGGGAATTTGTTGAATATGATACATTTAAAACAATGTTTCAAAACCGAATTCACAAAGGTTTTATTCACCTTGAAAATAGAATTCAACAAGAAGAATACACACAATTTAAAGCTGCGCTTTCGGCAAGCCCTGATGCCTTCATTGTTCTTGATAACCGTAATAAAGTATTTTTCGTGAGCCAGCATTATAAAAAAGCCTATCCGGTCAATGGCCATAAGCTCGTCAGGGGCATGGATATTACCGCAGCCTTTGAAATGCTTTGCGCGGAGCATAATGTTTTCCCCGGTGATACAATGTACGATATTATGTATAAATTTTGGTCACAGCCCAAAGGCGAAATTGAATTTAGCATGGGAAGCGAAAATATATGGCGCTTATCAGCCGCGCCATTACCGAACAGCCGCGGCACAATCATCACAACGACGGATATCTCTGCTTATAAAAAGCAAAGCATGGCTTTGGAAGCGGCGCTGGCGAAAGAACGCGAAGCCACAGCCATTCAAAAGCAGTTCGTTGATATGGTTTCGCACGAATTCAGAACGCCGCTGAGCATCATTGACGGTCATGCCCAAATTATTCTGCGTCGTCAAGCCAGCTTGAGCAAGAATGACATGACAGAGCGCGTCAGCATCATCCGAAGCGCTGTTTCGCGCCTTTTAAACATGATGGAGGGTATATTATCATCGAATATGCTAAAAACAGGCAAATTCGAGATTGATTGTAAGCCTTTTGATGTCTGTAGCTTAATTGAAACCTTAGTGAACGAGCATAAGCGCTTATCAGACAATGTTGAGATTACATTTGATATTCAAAATATTCCCGCTTTTGTGAATATTGATGGCAAAATACTAACGCTTGCGATTAGTAATTTATTATCAAACGCGGTTAAATTTTCTGAAGGCGATAAACCGATTATCCAGTTAAGCGCCAAAATTGACGATGATGCCTTATATATTGATGTTAAAGATAACGGAATGGGCATCCCTGAAAATGAAATCGAGCATGTTTTCGAGCGCTATTTTCGATCCACCATCGCCAGCGGCATCCCGGGGTCTGGCCTTGGGCTTAATCTTGTTAAAGACATGGTGAATTTACATGGCGGTGATGTGAGTGTTGAGAGTGAGCGCGGCAAGGGTGCGCATTTCCGTTTTTGGATTCATATTGCATAAATAAATCGATAAATGGTATTGTGTGCCTATGCGTACACTTTCAAAAACAATTCTTGTCATCGAAGACGAACCAAGCCTTGCCGAGCTTTTAAAGGACGAACTCTCAAACGCAGGATACGCTGTGGCAACAGCCCGCAACGGTGTAGAGGGGCTTGCGCTGATACAAGATATTGAACCCGACTTAATTATATGTGACCGTGCAATGCCCGCCATGACGGGATATGAGCTTTTGGATAGAATTCGTAATCTTTATCCGCAATACGCAAGTGTACCATTCATGTTTTTATCCGCATTATCAGATTCAAGCGATAAATTGGCTGTGGAACATTTGAATCCTTATGCTTACTTGTCAAAACCGGTTGATTTTGATGTGCTTTTATCGACAATATCCAACGCTTTAAGTGAAAAAATCAGATAAATAATAAAAAATAATGAATTTTTTATATTTTCATTATATAATGTACTAAAGTGACTAATTATTTTTGGTTTTAGAATTTAAACCAGTGTTTCAGGATGAAACGATATGTTCGCAGGAATTGAAAACTTAATCTTAGGGAATCGCTCCGCCTCTTCAGGCACGGAGCAAGCGGCTAGTACACAGCAAAACTCACCAAAAAACCAGATACTTGAGTCTGTCTCCACAGTCTCAAAAAGCTTGGGCGATCTTGTGGATCTATCTTCTGAGGCGCGTGCGCGCCTTGAGAATGATCGCGATGCGCTCAATAATCTTGCACAGGGCCGGGGGGAACTGGCACGAAACGAAGTGAATAATCTGAATTCGCGGCTCGATCAAATTGCTGAACAGCTTGATACATTAGGCCGTTTATTATCACAAGCCTCGCCTGAACAAAGCCGCTCGATTATAAGCGGGTTAGAGCAGGTTGGTGATAATCTCGAACAAATTGGCCGTCAGCTTGGTCTTGTTCAAGGCGCAGCGCCTGTCGACAGCGCGCGCACAAGCATCACAGCTGGTACATTAAGCGCCAGCTTTAACGGCGTTGTTGAAATTACAAATGAGAACGGACAAGTCGCACGCTTTAGCGAAACATTGAATGTCGAATTTTCGTTTTTAAATATTGAAAATGAAACACAAAGCGGTGATACCACACAAAGCGTGAGCCTAAACGCTTCCAGCTTGAGTGTAACGAGCGAGAAATCGCTTGAGATATATGGTAATCTATCAAGAGCGCCACAGCTTGATTTCACCCAAGACCCGCTAGCCAGCACATTGCAAAAATTTCAAGCCTTGGGCAAAAGCTTCCAGCAGGTTATTCAAGAATTTGATGAGCAGGTCACAAGCGATGATCGCATTCCACCCAGCATTTTCAACCAAATGAAAATGTTGCTTGAAGCCTCACTTATAGACTAGACAAAACCGCGTTTTGATGCTGAAGCTTAATCAAGATTTATAAGAGCCGCGCATAAAAAAGCGCACCTTTAAGAGTGCTCTTTTTATTTGATTTGGATTTATAAAATGCTTACGGCGTCAATTTATTGACAGGGTCTGTTGAGCGCATTTTCTTCGGGTCAAAATAATCAACTTCAACAACTTCATCACGGAATTGCGCTGCTTTTTTCAAAATATCTACTTCTTCAGCGCTCAAAACACCTGATTTTTCAGCATTGGCGGGCAAGCCCATCGGGCCGTCTGCCATCAAGGCTTTGAAAGAAGGGCGATCGAGTGTTTCTTTCAACTTGGCCAGTACGGGCGCTTCTTTGCTATGAATAAACTCAAATGCCTGTTCCAGATGATTGATCACTTCGGTTTTATCGTTGGGCACAATCATGCCGGAACGCATCCAGTCCCGCACCTTGCCGGGGCGGGTGATGCTGTTGGCGACTTCGGTGTTCAAATCATCAGATGGTTTTTTGTATTTCATGCCTTTGGGGAAAATAGAGCGCTTTAACAGCCACTGAATGGCCTGACGCTGGGCTTTGTCTTTGACAGGATAGTTGTCGATCATATCCTGCAAGGCTTCCTCGGCTTGCTGTAGCTTGAGGCCAACCGCATATTCAACCAATGGCCTGAACGCTTCATCTGAGTTATGAACCTTGTGGAAATGCCATAAAGTGTAATAAGCCATCATCATGCTGCTATAAACCTGCCCAAGGCGCATTGAAGTTGGCTGTTCGAACTGTATCGCGCCACCAAGAACGCCCATGCTGAGATTGGCAGAGAAGTTGAACGCCGCGCTGATGCGGTTAATGCGGCGGAAATATTCAGCCGTTTTCTCATCCGCATAAGATGGCACATCGCCGCCACCGCCAGATTTGCCGAAGCTGCGGGCTGTTTTCATATTATCCAGCACGTCTTTGGTGTGTGTCTTCAAAATTTTGGCGAAAGCTTTGTTATCGCCTGATTCTGCGGCAGCAATTTCATCGGTTAAAAACGCATGGCCTTTTTTGGAGCCTTGACCGAAAATAACCACGGACTGCGTCATATTGTTGTCGCCCTCAACTGTGCGGGCCACATATTCGCCTTGCGGCATCATACCCATAAAGTTGCGCGGCCCTTGAATAATGGCGTTGCCGCCTTGAATACGCATACCGGCTTCAATGATTTCGGCCATGGCCTCGGTTGTCTGCACTTTCAAAATAGCAGAGCCAATCGCGGGGCGTTCGCCATCATCAACACGGAGCGCCATCGCGGTGCGCGAGGCTTCGATCATGTAAGTTAAACCCGCGCATTTGGCCAAATCTTTGTGCAAACCTTTCATGTCCGCCAGCGGGAAATCGAACTGTTTGCGCACAGCGGCATAAGCACCAACCGCGTATGATGTACGCTTGCCACTGGAGGCCGAGTTTGCAGGAAGCGAGATCGAACGGCCAATGCCAAGGCATTCCATCAACATGCGCCAGCCTTCGCCCGCCATGTCTGCGCCGCCGATAATGTTATCCGCTGGCACGACAACGTCTTTGAGGAAAATTTGGCCGTTTTGGAACGGAATATCCATCGGGCGGTGGCGATAGACATCAATTGTTTTATCATCCATGTCACGCGGTACGAGCATACAGGTAATGCCCGGCTCTTCGCCTTTACCGAGAATGTTCTCCGGGTCTTTCAGGCGAATGGCAAGGCCAATCAGCGTGCCGACATCACCTGAAAGCGTGATATAGCGTTTTTCGCCGTTAATTTTGATTTGTGCATCACCATTTTCATCGCGAAAAACAACACCTGTTGTCTGGATGCTGGCTGCGTCCGACCCTGCGTGCGCTTCTGTGAGGCCAAAACAAGGAACATCAACCCCTTTGGCAAGGCGCGGCAAGTAATGGTCTTTTTGAGCCTGTGTGCCATAAAGATGGATCAACTCGCCGGGGCCGAGGGAGTTTGGCACCATCACAGTCAATGCGCCGGGCAAGGTGAATGTACCAATGCGCGCGACAATTTCGGCGTGGTCGTAGGCGCTGAGGCCAAGACCTTCATATTCTTTTTTAATCATCAGGCCAAAAAATTTGTTTTCTTTTAAAAACTGCCACGCTTCAGGTGATAAATCCTGGCGGTCGCTATTTCTGATTTCCCAGTCATTGATGTAGTCAGGCAATTGTTGCGCAGGGCCGCTTAATAAATCTTGCGCGGTTTGTGAAAGGGCGGGCACAGGAAGATTATCAAGCTTTTCCCAATCAGGCTGGCCTGAGAAGAACTCGCCCTCATGCTTGGCCGTGCCGGCATCAAGCGCAATTTTTTGGGTTTCGGACACTGTTCCAAAACCTTTCAAAATCATTTTCTTGATAATATTACGCACAAACGGAATGTCGGCGGCGGCAACGGAGGCGAAAACGCCCAAAAGGCTTGATTTATAGGCCATTGATATACTCCCTGATATCTACATTTATATTTTTATTGATAATAGGTGGTCACATTGGAAAATCAATCATTATCACAGCTTTATTCACCTTGCGGTGCAGCAATAACATCAAGTTTCATCCGTATAATTTCACTAACCCATTCCGCTTTGGGATCAGATTTTTTACCAATATCAAAATCCAGACGATTAATTTCAAATTCTGAAGTGGCTTTCATCGCACCATTTTCTTGACTATCAAGCGCGAAGTCCATCGTGAAAGGTTTGCTTATTTCTTTGACATTTATCGTGCCAATGGCTTGGTATAGGCCAGCTTCGGTCGCTTTAATCTCGCTTGAAGAAAATGTAATTTCGCTGTGGTTTTTCACATCAAACCAATCTTTTTGCGGCAATGTTCCGTCATACATCTTGTTCCCTGTCGCAGCGCTCTTGGGCATGATGGTCGCGTTGATGGCGCTGTTTTCCAAATCTTGCGCGTCAAATATAATATCGGCAGACCATTCTTCAAACACACCATCGAAGTCATTGCCAGCATGGACACCGCTGAATGTAAGCTGGCTCTTGTCTTTATCAACAACGTAATTATTGGCCAAAGCGCTTAAAGGGACGAAGGTGACAGCAACCAACAATATCACAAATTTTATAACAGAAATCATATCAATCCTTTTCCTTTAAATTTTTATACGCCTTACGCCAAGGTATCATGCGCGGCATTAAATTTATTTTATCTTTCAGATGATGCTTTATCACAGCGCCAATATGCGCGGCGATCATGAGTGAAAACAAAATGCCTAAAATGAAATGGGCGCGGTTGGCGATATTTTCAATGGCTTCATTGCCCGCAATGCCGGGAATATGTGGCCATTCAAACAAATCAAACACAATCGTCGGCAGGCCGTAAACACTGGCAGACACCATCAGCCAGCCCGTTAAAGGCATAGCAATCATCAATGCATAAAGGCCATAATGCCCCAGCTTGGCGGCCTTGACATCAAGGGCAGGGAGGCCGTTAGGCAAAGGCGGTGGCGGCTTAAACAAACGCCAGACAATGCGGAAAAAGAATGCCAACAATAATAAAACACCGCCTGATTTATGCCATTGATAGATCTGAAATTTTAACGATGGGTCAAACTCCAGATTAGACATGGCAAAGCCAGCGCCGAGCATGATAAAAAAGCAAATTGCCATAACCCAGTGAAGGGCTATGGCAATGAGATTATATTTTGTATTTGAGACAGCGCTCACAAATTATTCCTTGGTATCTTCATCAAGAATTTCTTCATCGTGTGCTTCTTTATAATGAAATTCCGCCTCGATCAAAACTTCAACATCATCACCGATATTAGGAACATATGAACCCATGCCCCACTCAGATCGCTTGACCACTGTTGTGGCAGAAATACCGAAGGCAGGGACACCTGAAAATGGTTTTTCGAGATATGCGCCGTTAAACATAACATCAAGCGTCAGAGGCTTCGTTACACCCAAAAGCGTTAGTTCACCATGAAGCTTGGCAGTATCATCGCCCATTGTTTCAATCTCTTTTGAAACAAAGGCAATTTCGCCAAATTCGCCGGCATTAAACCAAGCCGCTTCGCTTGAGAGAACTTTGTCGAAGTCTTTTTTATCGGCAAATGGATAATCCGTGCGAACAGACATCGGGTTAATGGACACGCGCAAAGAGCTGTCTTCAACCGCTTGCGGGTTTAAGGTGACATCGGCGTTCAAATCGGTAAAGCGCGCTGTGTAATCGGAAAGGCCGAAATGGCTCACCTTCCATGTCACACTGGCGTGAGACTTATCTAGCTCGTAAGTGCCCGCAGGAAGCGCATCTATGGCAACCATGTCTTGTGCTTTTGCGATGCCGCTGAGCGATACCAATGCCACAAGAGCAAGCGTGTAAAAACTCGATCGTATTTTTGAAATATATTTCATTGTAAACTCCATTGTTTAAATATTTATCGATAATAGTGTGCTTCTCTTTAATAACAAGGCAACAATTTAAAAAGTCGCTTTAATGCCAACAATGCCCGTGTGTGAAACAACGCCATCATCCGCCGTAAAGCGCGGCAGGATAAGCGGCACAAAGCCTGAATTGACCATATATTCAAACCCGACAGAAAAATGCGGTAACAACTCAACCTCTAGCCCCGCAATCCCTTGTTCCATTTTATGCCATTCATCAGCTGAATCGCCTTGCACGCCGCGGCTATATGAGAGCGTATAGGCTGAATTACGCCCTAATATCGTATCATTATAGCGCCCCTGAACGGTCATCGCGCTCACTTTAAAGTCTGTTGCCGGCCAGTCATCGACTGTGCGCGTAAAATCAGCCATAAAATCAAAATCATGTAGATTAATTTCGATATGTCCTGTGACAGCACCGTTCCATGTGCGATCTCCAAAGCCGATAGCCGGCGGGTGATGGGCTAGCGCGCTATCATATATTGTACCGCGCAAAAAACCTGCGCCGATGGTGAAGGAAACATCTTCTTCCATCTCGACTTTGTGTGAAGCATTAATCGCAAAGTTTTCGTATTTGTCATCATTTTCAGGTGAATTAAGAACACGTAGGCCCCGATCATTCTTGATGAGCGATGCCGCAATCATTGTATTATCTTTCACATACCCGACCTCAAGCAACGGCTCGTCCGTTTGCGCCCAGAAATAATGCGCGCTGTGGGAGTGTGTGAAAGGAGAATAGCTTGAAAAATTACCGAAATTGACGCTCTTTTTGCCGATGGTGGCATAAACAGGGAATTTTTCTAAATTACCGATGGTGACAAAATATTTGCGAATTTGTTTTTGATCTTGGCGCGGGTATTCCGTGTCCGTATATTCACCTTGCACAAACCCCGTGACCCAAGGTGTTGTGATAACGGCATTTACCGACATGTCATTAATCACATCATATGTGTCACGGTTGCCGCGCGTGTGATCGGGCGGGAGCTGCGACAGAATAGGGAACTTACCATTTGTATTTGTGCGTTCGCTGATGATCGAGCCTGTACCCCGTCAGCACAAGTTGGACAGATAGTGCATCATTGCTAAGGTGATGTTTTTGGCTTATCGAAGACGACGAAGGAGTCGAAGATGAGCAAAAAACAGAGTTCAAAAACCCACAAGGCAGAA